>Ga0307507_10001305_pt1 | contig 55803 bp, 16 predicted proteins | sample 7_EM_MG_FD_207223 | JGI IMG/M metagenome (GOLD analysis project Ga0307507, IMG submission 207223) | Populus trichocarpa ectomycorrhiza microbial communities from riparian zone in the Pacific Northwest, United States - 7_EM | ecosystem: Host-associated > Plants > Roots > Unclassified | place... | reverse complement strand
ACCTACCTAGTAAAGCCAATCTTTTAGTCCTATTATTCCTGTCCTTAAGAGTGTTGCTATTATATTTTCTGCCTTTGTTAGGCCCTCTTGGAGCCCTTAGGTATTTACCCCCTATAGTATTACCTATACTACGGCTTAGGTTCCCCTTGCCTAAGTCTACCTCTATACCTTTAACTCCTATTTGTTTCTCCAGCGTTGGTCCAACCAGTATTATATTGCGGTAGATGGTTTTCCAGTACTCTTTTGTGCTCTACTTTAGCTCCTTTCTCTCCCTTACTATTGTCTTTACTAGCCTCTTGCGCGTCTCCCTTCCTCCTTTATATAGGCCTGGGCCCTAGCGCCGTACTATTCTTCTTCTGTTTTCTCTACCTGTTTTCCTAATATATCTTCCCTACTTTAGGGTTGTTGGTTCCTTCTCCTATAGGGCACCCTAGGGTCCCTCCATAGTTTGTTTAGGCGTGTCTTAATATACTTTATAATGTTAAAGTTGCGTTTCTTTTACACCCTTTGCATTGCATTGGCTTTAATATATAGTTATAGGGGGGGAATATTGGCTTCCTTCTTAAGCAGTGCTGTGGCCGTTCGCTTATACCCGCCTGTTATACTCCTAAGGCAGGCTATTTAGACCTTTTGGAGTAGTTTAAGGAGTGATTTAGGGGGGCCTTTTTTAGTTTCTCTAGTGGCCTAAATGCTAGATCTATATGTTATGGTTAGCCGGACAACTGCTGTATATAGTAGGCGTAACCTCTGGAAGCATAGACCCTATATAGAATTAACAATCCTGGACATGGCGATATACTGTGCTTGGCCCTTATGGGCCGCTTGCACCATATATGCGCTCTACTAGAGCTTGCTGTCTACCTATACTCCTAATACCCTTAGGGCTTAAACCGGTTAACCCCTAAAGCCTTAGATATGGATTGTATGCTAAAGATCTGCAGATTAGTTACGTTTTCTTATAAAATAAATTAGCTGGTATTTCTCTGGTGAGAATTAGACTCTATATTATCTTGCCCATTCTATATAGGTGTTATAGGCTTTCTCTAGTGTCCTGCAGTTCTCTGCGGCTGTTGGCCTATATATAATTAGGTTTGTATTATTAATAAAGCCTATCCCCTAGGTCGCCCCTTTCTTAAAGGTATTAAGTAGGTTGCTTACAAAGAAGAGGAAGAGTATAGGCGACAGAGGTAATCCTTATAGTATTCCTGTTACGACTGTAATAGGGGGGCTCTAGTATCCGTTAAAGACTAGTAATGTTTCTTTCTGGCCTATAAATCCTTAAACAAATTAAATGATCTATTCTGGGAAGCCCTTTGCCCTAAGGATGTATAGGAGACGCTCATGGGGTACATTGTCGTAGGCGCCGCTGATATTTAGGCTAAGCATTGATACTACAAAGTCCTTTCGCATAGCCCATGCAGTTTTAAATCTGGATATTAGTCTATAAACTATATAAAGGATAAAAGGGACCAAAGAATACGTTAATATATCTCCAATTTTAAGGGCAGCAATAATAATACTAAGGATAACAATAATAACTAAGGGGGTACCTTTACAGCGAAGTTTGGAGCTTCTAACTTTTATCTTAATATAGAACCCTATTCCAGTTATCACGACGACCCTAAGACAGAGGCGTTTTGGACCGAATTTGTAAAGGGAGAGGGATAGAGACTACGGACTCATTTACCAATATCTTTTTATTCTCTCTCTTATTTCTTAGTTGTTGCTAGTATCTAAATAAGGTTTTGTAATATAGTAGACACGGTTGCTTATAACTAATTAGGTTAACCACGTAAGCTAAGCGAGCTTAGGAGATCTATTAAATTCCACCTATAGAAGTAGGAGGAAGAAAGGAAGAAGAAAACAATTAAAACTAAAACCCCCCTACCGTGATTCTAACAAAACTGCATTACTATTGGTTTATATAGTCCTTTTTTACTTCTAAATGCTTCTTTCTATTTATTGCCTTCCTTAATCCTAATTTAATAATATATCTATTTTAAATTTATCTTTATAAAGTCTTTATATTTCTAATTTTATCTTAGATTTTAAAAATTAAGGATAAAGGGTATCTATCCTTTTTAGTCATACTGTTTAACTGTCTATTGTTAATATATAATCTAAGTTTTCTATTTTTCTTTAGTATAAATAATACTGCATATCCTACTAATAACTATAATAGTCTAATTCTTCCTAATTATAGGTTTTTTTTATATAAACTCTTTTAATGCTTTTTACTTAACTTCTATTAACTTATAGTTTAGGAAGAACTTTAGGCTTATCCCTTTTTTTAAATTAATTATATAGTCTTATAGTATATGCTTTGGTAGATTTTTTATTTTTAAGCTTTATAACTTTGTATACTTTTAATATCTCTTTAAAATATAACTGGTTTTTTTTTAGCTTCCTTATAGATTGCTCCTATTTAATACTAAATTATCTTTATTTGCTGTTAAATTCTTTATTTATATATATTATAGATGACCACGAACGATTTAATTAATTAATTAATCGAACCCCCAACACTAAGGAGAAAAAAAGGAGCTCTTGCTGCACCTGGTCCAAAAAGACCAAAACCAACCAGGAGAACCCTGAAAATCACCCAGAGAATCCCCCTAAGATGCATACATCGCAGGGGAGGCACACGTCGAACGACGGTAGTTCGCACTCGCGCGCGACCGCCAGAACCACGCCCAGCAATGGCCCTCCATAATAAAGACGGGCAAATACCACACTATAAAGTAGAAATACCTCTATTAAGAAAGCATCTAATAAAATATAAAGCCTATTAGACGCGTCTAGTATCTAGAATTATAGGGGAGTAACTATTAGCTATAACAAACTAACGCAGCTAGTAGAATGGCTCCGCTAGTCTAGTGAACCTTAGGCGCCCCTCTAGTAAACCCTTAATTAAATCCTCTAACGGCTAAGTAAAATTAAAAATAAATAAAACCCCCCCTTACTGGCGAACCGTACTTAGGCCGCCATAGCTGTGCTTTTATAGTATAGGGAACCCACCCCCTATAAGACAACAACCGGGCATATAATTATAATATAACCAAATATAGAAAAAGCAGAGGGGCTTAGGGGATAATCAGAAACAGAAGTCCTTATAGAGATTTATAAAGAGGTCCATAACGCTATTATAGTCCAATACCTTAGGAGCGGAGATATTAGAGTTACCCTAAAGGACTAATAGGCAAAGGAATGAGCCATAAGGGTAGGGGACAGGCTAGGTAAATGTATTGGCATAAAAGTACTCCGTGAGGATTACTTAGTTAAAGTCTTAGCGGTTCCTATAAGCCTTAGGGTAGAAAAGGGACGCTAGGCGGATAATACAGCAATTATATAGGAGATAGTAAGATAAACGGAATGCCTTATTTTAGGACTTGAGATCACCTAAATCTAATAGCTTTAATAGGAAAATGCAAACTAAGCATATAACGAGAATAATGAGAGGATATAAAGGTCGCTAGAGACTTGCTAGGGAGATACTAGACAAACGTATAGCTCCCTTATTGTTAGCATATATATACTAGGAATGTAAAAACTTCTTATCCAAAAAGGAATAATTATAAATGGCCTTATATATAATACAAGACTCTACAACCACAGACTACGCCTAGAATGATGCTATTGCTGCGTATAATAGGGACACACCTAAACTATATACGCAGTATAGGTGTGCTGCGGCTACTATATAGGCCCCTATGATATAAGACACTGCTTAAACCAAGACTAAACAAAATGCGCAAACTGCTACCGAAGTATACATAAGGCGTGGGAGAGAGAAGACTGCATTAAATATAGGAGATGGAAGGCAAGGGCTTAATAGCTGCGGGAATAACTGTATACTAGGTTATACGAATGGAAACAACAGGTAATAAGCTAGGGGGACGTAGGTGCCTTCCTAGCGTTTCCTACCTTTAGTAATAGGGGGCTAGGCCAGCTATCCTAAGCCTTAATGGGCTAGAAGCGGCGCCGCATAATATTACTAGACTAAATAGGGACATAAAGGTTATAGGGGATATAAGGGTTATAGGGTATACAAGGGAGAGAACGCCCCGTAGGAAGACCCCTATAGATATTTATAGCAAGCTTAAGACTAGGACAATTAAGAATTAGACTTAACGCGGCAAATATAATATTCGCAGCCAACCTATAAAGGGCATATAGCTAACTAGTAAGATTAGGGGAAGAACTAGAGACAATAATAGATTTAGATATAGAAGCGCTAGTAGGAACATAAGACACGGGAATGGAAAGCTCTATATAAAATAAGTAGCGACCAAGGTGTAGATATAAGAGATAGAAGTTCTAAATATCCCAGAGAAAGTGGAAATAGAAGAAGTAAGGAATAAAGGAGAGACAAAGGACCCTTACTAGGGGTCCGCCACCTATCCATTATATAGTATAACTGCGGCAATATAAACCACCGTCTTATAAGGCCCCTACTAGATAGTCTAGACTTAGAGAAACACTATATCCTTGCTATATAAGAGCCGTATTATAATACCTATATATAATTAATATACTACCCCTAAGGATTCCAGCTCCTATACAAACCAAAAGCAGCTATACGCGTGTGCTTTATAATTAGTAAGGCTATTAGCCTATCCTTATAGTTATGGCAGGCAATTAACCTAGATATTGTAGTTATAATAATCCAGATATATAGGGGACCGGTATAAATTATTAATGTGTATAACCCTAGGGTTAAAGGCGTCCTATAAACAGAGAATATTATATTAGTAATAAGCTTACTAGAAACCGAAGGCACAAAGTCTATTCTATTAGGAGATATAAACCTCCACCACCTGTGGTAGGGAGGTATCTATATTGCTGCTAACTAATAGGTAGAGTGCCTACTAAGAGCTATAGATATCTGGGGCCTTAAGCTAGCTACCCCCCTAAGAGCAATTATATGGCAATAAGGCACCGCCAGAAGTACAATTGACCTTATATTTATAGACGAAGGCCTATACCAGAGACTTAAAAGGTGCAACCCTAAAGAAGAATGGGTACTTGCCTTAGACTATATCCCTATCCAGATATAACTAGATCTGGATATTAAGGCGCAACTAAATAGTAAAAGATACGCAATAAGGAAGCTTAAGATAGACAGTTTCCTTAGTATAGTTAAATAATAACTTTAAGACCTAGAAGAAATCCACCCAATACTAAACAAGTAAGGCTTATTAGCTACCTTTAAGGAAATTAACTAAAGACTAGAAAGGATCTAGGCAGCAATTAAAAATAGGCTAAAAGAGCACTGCCCAGTCTTAAAGCCGGGCCCCTACGCGTAACACGCGTGGTCCGTATAATACGCGGTTCTTATTACTAGCCAATGACGAGCAAGAAGGAAATACATAAGCAGCTATAACCCCAAAGATAAGAGACGATATAAAGACATAAGAAACTAGTTAAAGAATACCCTAAAAAAAGAAGCAAGGAACAACTGGAGATAGTTTATAAATAAGCACACTTTTAACCTGAGCCTCCCCCATAACAAGGGCCTTTGGGCTATGGCAAAATAGTTAAAGAAAAAGGTAGGGTGCCTAGTAGAAGACCTATACCTACCGCCCCTACGAAGAGTAGGGGAAATATAGGCCACTAATAATAATAATAAGAAGGTAAAGATCCTTACAGAAAGGTTCTTCCCCTAACTGGCTCCAGTAGACCTTAGTGACATTATAGGTAAAACACCGGTGACTCGCCTATAGGTCGACAGCGATATAATAATAGAGGAAATGGCTAGAACTATTAGCCGCCTTTTAAATAATATAGTACTAGGACTAGATAGAATTCCAAATAAGGCCTTAAAAACCTATAGACCACTTATAGCACCTTGGCTTGTAGATATAGCCAAAGTATACTTTACTATAGGCTACTACCCGCAACTCGGAAGATCTATAACGACGGTTATCCTATAAAAAGAAGGTAAAGTAGATTACTTAATCCTAGGAAGCTACCGCCCTATTGCCTTAGAAAACACCCTTAGCAAAATCTTAAAAAGGGTAATAGCGGACTATATAGTAGACACGGCTAAGAAACACGCCCTATTACCATAAAGTTAAATAGGGGCAAGAAAGAACCGCTTAACACTATTAGCACTTACGCTACTTGCTACCACTATTAAGTCTATATAGGCGATGCGAAGGGACTTTATAGTATTAATGCTTAGCTTAGATATTAGTGGTGCCTATAATAATATACCCCATAAGCGCCTCCTATACATCCTTAAGGCAAAGGGCTTTCTAGAATGGATTATATAATTTGCTTAAGGGTTTATAGGCCAGAAAGAAATATTACTAGTCTTTAGCGGATACCAGAGCCCCCCTATTGCAGTCGTAATAGGAATACTATAAGGATTATCCCTCTCGCCTATACTCTTCCTTTTCTTTATAAGTAACCTACTTAACTCCTTTAAGGAAGGGGCGACCTAGGGGATAGGCTTTGTTAACGATATAAACCTAATTATATATGGCCTAACAGCCGTAGAGAATTGCAGAACACTAGAGAAAGCCTATAACACCTATATAGAATAGGCAAGACGACACAGAGTCTAATTCTTACTAGAGAAATACCAGCTAATCTACTTTATAAGAAAACGCAACCAATCTGTAGATCTCTAGCATGTAATTTATATTTAAGGCCTAAGGGTATTAGGAGTATAGGTAGATAGCAAGCTCTAGTGGAGCGTATATACGTTATAAGCGGCCTATAAGGGCTAAGCATAGTATATTGCAATGTCCAGGATTATTAATTCCATATGGGGTCTATACTTCTAGAGGTTACGCCTACTATATATAGCAGTTGTCCGGCTAACCATAACGTATAGATCTAGTATTTAGGCTATAGAAGAATCTAAGAAAGGCCCCCCTAAATCATTCCTTAAACCACTCTAAAAGGTCTAAACAGCTTGTCTCCGGAGTATAATAGGCGGGTATAGGCGAACGGCCATAGTACTGCTTAAGAAGGAAGCTAATATCCCCCCCCTATAATTATATATTGAAGCCGCTGCAATATAAAGGGTGTAAAGGGAGCGCAACTCTAATATTATAAAGTATATTAAGACACGCCTAAACAAACTATGGAGTGACCCTAGGGTGCCCTATAGGAGAACAAACCAACAACCCTAAAGTAGGGAAGATATATTAGAGAAACAGGTAAAGAAAGCAGAAGAAGAATAGTGCTGTATTAGGGCCTAGGCCTATATAGAGGAGAAAGGGAGACACGTAAAAGATTAGTAAAGATAATAGTAAGAAAGAGAAAGGAGCTAAAGTAGAGTATAAAAGAGTACTGGAAAACTATCTATTGTAATATAACACTGGTTGGACTAATACTGGAGAGGCGTATAGAAGTTAAAGGTATAGAGGCTGTCTTAGGCAAGAGGAACCTAAGCTATAGTATAGTTAACGCTATAGGGGGTAAACACCTAAGGGCTCTAAAAAGGCCTAACAAAGGCGGAAAATATAATAGCAACACTCTTAAGAACAGGAATAATAGGACTAAAAGATTGGCTTTACTGGGTAGGTGTCTTAGTAGGTAGCCTAAGATATAAATATAGCTGGCTAAGACAGATACTAAAACATATAATACTGTTATGCCCCCTACATACCAACTAAGAAGTAATGCTTTTAGTAGCTGGCATAGAGAACTATAATATACTACTCTTAATATAAAAAGGTCTTAAGGCGGTTACCTAGTGGCTTATTAGCTAAAATGTACTAGACTAGTTCTAGGTTATAAAGGAAATAATAATAGAAGGCAAAGGGGTAAGTACTAGGCGCCCCTTAATAACTCTATAGTAGTAGAGTTAAGTTTGCGATACTAGCGCGTCCATAGGCTTGTTATGGCAGCAGTGGTTCCTAAGGAGGTTATAAAGTAAGGTAGTAGAGCACTATAGGTGACTTATAGGCGCCCTATATATGAGTCCTAAAAGGCGGGGAGATGGATTATGGGGTTTTCTCATTTTCTTAAATAGAGTTTTCTCCCTATATATAAATAAGAAGTAGTCCGCGTGGGCCTAATAGGGATCCAAATCAGACGTTAAGCAATGAATAATTATTATATATTATAGATATTAACTTATTTTATAATCTAATTAATTTTACGGTTATATTCTCTTAACTAAGGTATTTTTAGTATTACCATATTATTTCCTAGTAGTAGTATATGAAATAACATTGTAATTGCTTATCCTTTAATTTTTACTTAAATTAGTCCTGTTTCTATATTAATTACTCTATTTCTATAGGCTATTAATTCTCTTATAATTATAACTAATAAATATCGATCTTGCTTAATTCTGCTTAATAGTCCTAATTATTTTACTATTTTTAGTATAATATAGTTCCTTAATACTCTATTATTTACTAGTGCTTTAAACTTTAAACTTTTCTAATTTATTTCCAAATTTAAGTGTGTTTTTAGAATTCCTTTAAGGGTCTAAGACTCCTTTACCAGTTCCTTTTAATTTAATAGGCCTGCTCTTTTTTTAATTAATCTTTTTATAGCTAGTATCTGGTTTGCTTTTTATCTACAACATACTATAAATAGGTATTTTTTTTTTAGATATTTCTACTATTTATATCCTTTTAGGTATTCTTCTATTAAGGACCTTTTAGGTTATAATAATAATATTCTAGATTCTTAAATATCTACTAGGTGTTAACCATGTATAAACTTAGCATTTTTAAACTTCCTTTTTTAATGTCTTATACATTTTATAATAGTTATCTATATATACTATCTATAAAAGTATATAATATACTATAACGTACTTTATCACTAAGTGTCCGGCATTACTAAGTGTCCAACATTAAAACATACCAAAAATTGGGAAATTTATACCTTAATATCTTCACAACTACTTAATAATTTAGATTTAGACTTTTATATACACTTTGCAGCTTTTATTAAAATTATATAGTAATTAGTTTAGTGGTTGTTAAGATATAGAAATTTGGCTTTATTTTGGCCCCCAAATTTAATATCTTAAAAACTACTTAACTAACTACTATGCAACTTTAGTTGAAGCTGTAAGGTGTATATAAAAGTCCAAATATAAATTATTAGAATTTATTATTAAGTGGTTTTTAAGATATTAAGGTATAAATTTCCCAATTTTTGGTGTATTTTAATGTTGGACACTTGTTGGTGAAGTACGTTATACTTTAAGTTAACTTATAATTTATGTTCTTTTTATAACTTAAATTTATAGTTTCATGGCTTTAGTAAAGAAATTTCTTTTACTAGTATTATAATTTACTAATCTCTTTGCTAATTTATAGCCTTCTGTTTAAGGTCTATAGTAATTATTATTAATACTCCCTTAATGTGGCTAACTTCTCTTAGTATAAATAGGTATTTTATAGTAATGTTTATATCCAACCATTTGTTAAGTTCCTTCTACTTATTATTCTTCTATTACTTACACTATTTATAATATACTTGGTTTAGTAATAGAGGTTATATATTTATAAAATATCTTTATATAGTGGTGTTATAATATCTTCTTATATGCCTTTCTTTTAATCTTAGTAAAATATTATACTGTTCTTTAAGTTTAAGTTTATTTAACCATTCTGCTTTAAGTATACCACTTTTTAGTCTATTAATTATTATTTAAACAGCTGCTTTGGTTTTTTTTTTTGGATATTTAAATCTTAAATATCCTTACCTAGCTTACTATGTTTAAATTTACTTATTAAATCTGTTGGTAACATAGGGTAAATCACCAGTACTACTTGAGGAGATACAGTGACGTTGTTTGATGATGTATGTTCTCTTTGTGTTGGAACGAGGAAGGGCGAAGAGCTTAAGGCTCCTGCCACACTAGTGCCGCGACAACACGTAACGACCGCTTGCCTTATTCCCGACACTGGCAACTCTTCTTTTATAGTTGCTATTTATATACACTTATAGATTACTACTATATAAAGATACTAAGCAAAAAAGAAGAAGAACGTTGGGGGTTAATGTAAAGGCGAGGGGCTGCTAAGGCGCTAGTAGTAAGTGAGCTAATAGCAATTTTCCATGCCGGGTATGGAAAATCCTAATTAGTTAGTTAAAATCAGGGTCTGTGGAATGTTATACTCTTACTCCCTTTTAACCTAACCTTTAACCTATATATATAGAGTATTTGTTTTAACAAACGTTTTTAGAGCCTTATTTAAGTTTGCCTTTGTTATTATATCTACTGGGTTATTTTAGCTATTAAAATATTAAATTTTAAAGAGTTCTTACTGTTTATAGGATTGCTAAAGTGCCATAATATTAATTATAAGGCGCTTCTCCTTTATAGTACTAAGCTTAACTAAGCACTTATAAAGGGAATATAAGTCGGTATATACAATTATAGGGATAATAGGAAGTTTAAGTTAATCTATAATTATCTTTAGGGATAATCGGATTTTTTTTTGGAGCTCTTGCTGCACCTGGCCCAAAAAGACCAAAACCAACCAAAAGAACCCTGAAAAACACCCAGAGAATCCCCCTGAGATGCATGCATTGCAGGGGAGGCACACGTCGACCGACGGTGGTTCGCACTTGCGCGCGACCGCCAGATCCACGCCCAACAACGGCCCTCCATAACAAAGACGGGCGAATACCATACTATAAAGCGGAAATATCTCTATTAAGAAGGCATCTGACAAAATATAAAGCCTACTGGACGCGTCTAGTATCTAAAATTATATAGGAGTAACCATTAGCTATAACAAACTAATATAGCTAGTAGAATGGCTCCGCCAGTCTAGTAAGCCCTAAGCGCCCCTTTAGCAAACCCTTAATTAAATCCTCTAATGGCTAAGTAAAATTAAAAACAAATAAAACCCCCCTTTACCAGCGAACCGTACCTGGGCCGCCGTAGCTGCGCTTCTATAGCATAGGGAACCTACCCCCCTTAAGACAACAACCGGGTATATAATTATAATATAACCAAATATAGAAAAAGTAGAGGGGCTTAAAGAATAATTAGAAATAGAAGTCCTTATAAAGATTTACAAAGAGGTCTATAACGCAGTTATAGTCTAACACCTTAAAAGCGGAGATATTAGAGTCACCCTAAAGGACTAATAGGTAAAGAAACAAGCTATAAGAGCAGGGGACAGGCTAGGAGAATATATTAGCATAAAAGTGCTCCGTAAAGATTACCTAGTTGAAGTCCTAGCGGTTCCTATAAGCCTTAGGGTAGAAAAGGGACGCTAGGCGGACAACACAGCAACTATATAGGAGATAGTAAAGCAAACGGAACCCCTTATATTAGGTCTTAAGATTACCCAAATCTAATAGCTTTAATAGGAAAATGCAAACCAAGCAAATAATAAGAATAATAAGAGGATATAAGGGTCGCCAGAGACTCGCTAGGGAGACACTAGTTAAACGCATAGCTCCCTTATCATTAGCACACATACACTAGGAATATAAAAACTCCTTATCTAAAAAGAAATAATTATAAATAGCCTTATATACAACGCAAGGCTCTATAACTATAGACTATACCTAGAACGATGCTATCGCTGTATATAATAGGGACACACCCAATCTACATACGCAGCACAGGTGTGCTACAGCCACTATATAGGCCCCCATAATACAAGACACTGCTCAAATTAAGACCAAATAAAATGCGTAAACTGCTACCGAAGCACATATAAGGCGTGGGAGAGAGAAGACTGCATTAAATATAGAAGACGGAAGGTAAGGGCTTAACAGCTATAGGAATAACTATACACTAGGTTATATAAATAGAAACAATAGGCAATAAGCTAGGGAGACGTAGGTGCCTTCCCAGCGTTTCCTACCTTTAATATTAGGGGGCTAGGCCAGCCATCCCAAGCCTTAACGGGCCAGAAACGGCGCCGCGCGACATTACTAGACCGAATAGGGACACAAGGATTATAGGGGACATAAGGGAGAGGACGCCCTATAGGAAGACCCCTATAGACAGCTATAGCAAGCTCAAGACCAGGATAATTAAGAATTAGATTTAACGCGGTAAATATAATATTCGCAGCCAATCTATAAAGGGCCCATAGTTAACCAGTAGGGGAAGAACCGGAGACAATAACAGATTTAGATATAGAAGCGCTAATAGGAACACAAGACATAGAAATGGAAAGCTCTACACAAAATAAGTAGCGACCAGGGTATAGATATAAGAGATAGAAGTTCTAAATATCCTAGAGAAAGTAGAAACAGAAGAAGCGAGGAATAAAGAAAAGGTAAAGGACCCTTACTAGGGGTCCGCCACCTATCTATTATATAGTATAACTGCGGCAACACAAACCACCGTCTTGCAAGGCCCTTACTAGGCAGTCTAGACCTAGAGAAACACTATATCCTTGCTATACAAGAGCCGTACTATAATACCTATATATAATTGATATACTGCCCCCAAGGATTCCAGCTCCTATATAAACCAAAAGCAGCCACTCGCGTATGCTTTATAATTAGTAAGGCTATTAGCCTATCCTTATAGTCATAGCAGGCAGTTAACCTAGATATTGCAGTTATAACAGTCCAGATATATAGGGGACCGGTATTACGGACGCTTTAAGTACAATGTTACGACTACTTGGGGAAGAGTCGTAGGAAGCTAGTTGGTTAATATAGGTACGGTTTAGGATGGATCTGGTGGAACCATGTAACGAGGAATGGTAACCGAGGTTATATAGCGTTAAACGTATTAACTATGTTGAACAAAAGGGACGTTATATTTAATATAGGCAACACGTACCTTACGTATAAGAGAGGATTTCTTAGGAGTATAGTTGTGTATTTAAAGGACCTTAGTCCCTACCGTAGATAGTTCTCTCCTTATAGTGAATCTTAGAATATAATTGGAGTTAATCTATTAGGTAACTACTCTACTAGTTATTATTACGTTGTTGATTTGTTCTTACCTATATACCTAGCCCAATAATAGGACTTACTATAGTTCCTGCTATAAGGTTCTGTTACACATTTACTACTAAGGTTATAGTATTAAATAAGATTAAACAATATGCCACCTAAAGCACTAGTTATAATGGCGTTAATAACAGCCACAACCTTAGGACTAGGAGATGTTAGTATAGTAGATACGGATTCTTAAGTAGTTATATAAGGTTAGTTATAGGAAATGGTTAATTACTTATAAGACAATAATAGGATACTTAAAGAACGCATTAATGGAATTAGAGTAGCAAAAATCAAGCTACCTTCAATTAAACGATTCTTAGGAGAGAAGTTAAAGCTCAAGGGATTTCTTATATAGATGCACTTTAAGGTAATATAGGAAGGAGTAAAGTTAGCAATATCGTTGGATTAAGTAGCCTATATAGGATTGTTCCTAATAAAAAGGGCACTTAAGTAGTTTAAATTATATTTTACGGAAATATAGGCCAATAGTATAATAACTACTAACCAGGACGTACGGTATATATTTGCTAGTTAGAATAGGTTTATAGAACAACTAACGCAGATATTTAGAGACCCGGAGGCTATAACCATAGCGGAATAAAAGCTTTAGAACTTAGTATAACGCACTTTAGTAATTAAGTATATAATACAGTTTTAAACACTAGCCATATAGGTTAAGTGGAATAATAGGGCGCTTATAGTATAGTATAAATAGGGACTTAAGGCTAAAGTCCAGGACGTAATTATCCTAATAGAAGATGTGGATACTTTAAGGGAGTTAATAAACTAGTTAATAAAGATTAATAATAGGATCTATTAAAGGGAACAAGCTAAGAAAGGGCAAGAAAGAGTTCTACAGTTATATAAGGCGTAGAGTATGTAATAATAGATATAGAGTTAAAAACTATAGAATGGCGTAGAGCTAATAGACCTAAGTAGTACTAAAGAAACCTAAAGATAGGGAAAGAAACTATAGAAACCTAGAGGTTAAGGATTAAGTAATTAAAGGACTTAAGAGCAGAGGCTAAACTAGGGATCTTAGTAGCAGAAGATGTTTAGGCGGACTCCATAGCAAGAAAAATGGTTTAAAAATAGAGCTTATATAAATTGCGGAAAACAAGGTTATTTCGCTAGAGACTATAGAGGTGGTTAAAGTAACTATATAGTAAGGGGAACCAGGCCAGCAGGAGACACATATATATAAAGGGACGACGGTGCACTATAAGGAATAAAAAAATGTTTAATTAACAGTTTTATGTATTGTTATAATAACATATGCCAAATTTATAAGGACGCTAAATACAGCGCAAGCTATTAGCTATAGAAGCTATTATTATCTAAATTTAGAGGAACCAATAAACTAGCTTATAGATTGGATATTAAAGATAATAAGTTTAACATAGGCGAAGCATTTACCAATAATAAGGTAATAAAGGCAACTTACTAGGAGCATGCAAACCTTAGAGAAGTTAAAATAAAAGTAGAGACTAAGACTATTATAAAATAAGGTTTAGTAATAGGTATTGCAATACTATTAAATATAATTTCCATTGCTTTATGAGACGATAGAAGTAATATTTAGAAGAAACTAAGTAAGTAGATAACTGCTAGTGCTAGCTCATTACTTAATAAAGGTAAAAGGCCATAGGCTTAAGATTCTTAAGAAGAGATAAGAGAAGCTTAAGATTTTTAAGATAAGATAAGATACACCTAAGGACCTATAATAGATGAAAACTAATGGGAAAGGGTAGTGACTTAGTTTAGTAATAAACGAATAAGTATAGGATGCAAGTTTAAGAACTATAAGTTTAGGGAATAAGTAAGAATGTTAGCAATTCTAGGTAAACGTAGTGTTTAGCCTAAAGATTAAACAGTTAATACTAGAATTAAAAAGTAAAATAACTATAAAGATCTAGCTGCAAGATATAGAAAATAAGAAACTATAAATAAGTTTAGAACAAGAATTATTGTATAATAAAAGCAGAAGCTAGATAAGAGGTTAGCAATACTAGGTTATATAAGGGATAGAGCACCTATATAAAGAGTTACTAATAGGCTAAGTGTAGGGACACCTAGGGTAAAGTAGTTAGATAAACTAGAATAAGAAGAGGATCTAGATATCCTAACTAGGTTTAAAGAAAGATATACCAAAGGATATTATAATATAGCGATAACAAGGTACTTTCTAATAGATAGACTATATATACTAAACTAGTTATATGGAAAGTAGTATAGGCAACAACATAATAATAAATGGGAAGACTTTTATATATAGCTAGATAAAAAAGTTATCTAAAACTAACCCATTATGGAGAAACGCATAAGTTATATTAAGGGAGCGTTAATTATAATATTAAGGAACCTAGAAGAGGGATCTAGGGACTAGAGAAGCGAGCAATAAATCTTAATACCTATAGCAGAAATACTAGTGGTTAGGTTAACTAGGTATAGGTTTAAACTTAAGGATAAAGATAAACTAAGAGTTAACCCAAAATATATAGCGCATTATACACTATTGTGGATAGCTTGTGTGGATAATACATATAATATATATAGAGCACTAAAAGACAAGAACTGGAAGTACCTAGTAAGGATATATTAGGCACTAGAGGAAAAGTGGTTTAGGAATGCTAAGTATATACATAGATAGCACCTAGTAGAAGTACAAGGTTAAGGGGACTTAATACTTTAACTAGGAAGATTCCTTATGGAAGAGTGCCTAGATAGATAATAGTGGTGGAAGTACCTAGAGAATACTTATCTATAGTATATAGAGGAAAAGAAATAAACTAAGTATTAGCTAAGGTTAGACTAAGTATAGGTAGGATCTAGCAGCTAATAGTTAGGAAAAGGGGAGGTATATAGGACTAGAGGGAACTAGTATTAGAGCCTTAAACCCTTAAAGGAATTTAAGGATAATACCTAAATTTATAAGTTAAATGGCAAGATTAGTAGTTTAAAGTGTTAGTAGATACTAGAGTAACTAGAAACCATATATTACTAAAAGTAGTGGAAAGGATGGGGTTACTATATAGACAAAAGGAATACCTATATCCACTTATAATAATTTTAGGAGATTAGATAGCCTATAAAGGAGGCATTATTAATCTTAAAATAGGATCTATTTAGTTAACTATTAAAGGAAGATTAGTTAGAATGTCTTTTAATATCCTACTATTAGGACAGGACAAGGTAATACTAGAAATACCTTAGTTATAGAAGTACAATCTAAAGATTGATTGGGTTATAGGTTAGGTTAATATTAAAAATACTTAATAGTATAAAGTGTGACAGTAAACTAAGTTGGTATAGTACTAAGTTGGGGCGATATATAAAGAGACTAAGTAAGGCTTAAGTTATATACTAAGGAGATACTATAAGTATGGCAAAAGCTATGGTTACTAGAAAGTGAAAAGCTGTTAAAGTATATAGTATAGGACTATAAAATAGAATTAGAAGAAGGAATAAGTCTAAAGTTCTTTCTAATCTATAAGCTTACTAAAACAGAGTTAGTAGCGTTTAAGGAGTTTATCTAGGAGAACTTATATAAGGGATATATTAGACCATTATAGTTATTAGCAAAATATCCAGTACTATTTATTCTAAAGAAAAATAGAAAACTTAGGATGTGTATAGACTATAGATAGTTAAATAGTATTACTAGGAAGGATAGGTATTCTTTACCCTTAATTAGCGAAATCTAAGATAGGATAGGCAACGTAAAGATCTTTATAAAGATAGATCTAAGGTGGGCGTACTATTAAATTAGGATTAAGGAAGGTAATAAATAGAAGGCAGCCTTTAGGTCAAAGGAAGGACTATATAAACCATTAGTTATGCAATTTGGACTTATAAATACACTAGTAACATTTTAGAAGTGAATTAATAGTGTGTTAGAAGAATACCTAGATAAGTTTATTATAGTATACCTTAACAATATTATTATCTACTTAGAGAATAAGGAAGAATATAAAGAATATATTAAATAGGTTTTAAAGAGACTACAGAAAAAACAGATGCTAGTAGTAATTAAAAAATGCGAGTTCTTTATAAGAAAAACTAATTTTATAGGATTTATTATTAAACTAGGAAAGATTAGTATGGACCTAAAGAAAGTTAAAGCTATAGTAAGTTGGTAAGAACTAGAGAATATTATATAGTTAAGGTTGTTTCTAGGGTTTTATAACTACTATAGGAGGTTTATGGTATAGTGGTTAAAAAGCATTAAGCTATTTATAAGACTAACAAAGAAAGAGAAACTGTAGGTTTAGGGTAGTAAATAGAGAGAGCTATTCTAGGAACTTAAAGAGTTGTTTACCTAAGAATTAATCCTTAAGATCTATTAACTAAAGTTAGAAACGGTTATTAAGATAGACGTATTAGACTTTATACTAGGAGTATACTTACTATAGAAGTATTAGGACGTATGGCATCTAGTAGTATACTATAGTTAGAAAATAATACCACTAGAGTTAAACTATAATATCTATAACAAGGAGTTGTTAGGTATAGTTACAGCACTTAAGGAATAGAGAGCATTCTTATAAGGCATAGAAGACCTATTTATGGTTAAAATAGACTATAAGAACCTTATAGAATTCCTAATAATAAAAGAACTTAACCAAAGACAGGTTAGATAGGCGGAAATACTTATAGAATACTATTTTAAAATTTAGTATACTAAGGGTACAGATAATATATAAGCAGATACTCTAAGCAGAAAGGCTAAACTATAAAGTAATAAAAAGCTATTAGGAGCTTTATTGCAAAAGAATTAAGACGGATTAATTAGGTATAACTATCTAAAGATTATAGCAATTAAAAAAAGCCAGATCTATAAGTTACTAGAGAGTAATTAGATATAGAAAATCTAAGAAGCATAGGCAAAAGATCTAGACTTAAAGTAATATAAAAATAGAGAAATAACGTATATGCCTAAGTCTGTTATAAAAGAATTTATTAAGGAATTCCATAAAGGAATAACATAAGGACATAATAGAGCTATAGGCTTAGTGTTAAGACTTTAAAAGAAGTATATTATTTAAGGAATCTAGGGACTAGTAAGATAAGTTATAAAGAAATATCTAGATTACTAAAGGAATAAACTAATAAGATATAAGCCGTACAGAGAGCTATAACCTATTAAGATACTAGGAAGACTATAGGAAGTTATATTATAGGACTTTATTATTAAGTTACTAAAGTTAAAAGATCCTATTATAGGACAAGATTATAACGTAATCTTAGTAATAGTAAATAAGCTAACAAAGTAGGGATACTTTATAGCATGCACTAAAGAGATATTAGTAGAAGATGTCGCTAGAATCTATATAAAGGAAGTATTTATAAGATATAGAGCACTAGATAAAATTATATTGGATAGAGATCTAAGATTTATAGTAGTATTTTAGGAAGTATTTCTAGCAGAATAAGGAGTTTGCGCAGTAATATTTACAGCGTATTATCTGTAAACGGATGGATAAACGGAAAGACTAAACTAGACACTAGAATAGTATCTAAGGCACTATATTAATTACGTATAGAATAATTAGGTATTGTTATTACCAGTTATACAGTTTGTATATAACGCAATACTATAAGAAGGAATAGGGATATTACTATTTAAGGCAAATTACGGGTATAAACTAAAAACATTATTATCGCTACAATAAGCAAAAAAGATGAGTATTACAGCTAAATAAAAAATAGAGACGTTAATAAATCTTTATGCAGACCTTACAGAAATAGCTAAACTAGTATAAAAACAAATAAAAAGGTACTATAATACTAAAAGATCTAAGGGACCAGATCTTAAGAAGGGAGATAAAGTATAGCTACTATATAAAAGTTTTAAGAGTTAACAACTAAGCAAGAAATTTGACTATGTTAGACTAGGACCTTTTAAAATTAAGTAAAGAATTTTATTAGTTACGTATAAGTTAAACCTACTAGCTAAAATGAGGATCTACCCAGTACAATATATTGCGATACTAGAACTAGCATATAGAGATATTAAGCTACTAGTCTATAAGGCAGACACGTATAAAGGACAAGAAGAAGACAAATAGTAAGTTTTAAAGATTATTAGTTACAAGAACATGGATAACAAAATATAGTATAAAGTAAAGTAAATAGGCTATAGTAAGACTACCTAGAAACTACTAAGCAACCTAAAAACGCTATAAGAAAGGTATAAGAGTATTAGAAGAAAGTAGGTCAGGCAATATTAATAAGGAAGGATCGCTAAAAAATAAATCGCCTAAGGGGGACCTAAGAGGAGCAATTGCTAAGCTACTTAGAGTTGTTTCCCTTGTAGAAGGAAAGCCAGTTCTTTTATTACCTAACTTATTAAGACCTTATTAAACTAGTTTCTACTTCTTAGAACAAACCTTCTTATAAATATATTTAAGATGTTAAAGACGAGTATAAGCTAAACGTTAGGCTTTAAGGACGTGTGCGGACTCTTCTAAGGTATGTTAAACCGTAAGCAACGCTAAGGCCAGCTCACCGTTAAGCTTTATAGCGGTAGATTAAACACAAGACCCTATAATAAGTTACTTAGGGAACTTAAAGACTATTAAGAGTTATAGGACGCGTATACTTAGCGTTAAAAATAGAGCGAACGTTGTAAGACAATTAAACGTTTGCTTTAGTATACTTAGAGTAAAAGGAGGGCTGTTGGGACAAAGGGCTTACTAGCGTAATATAAACTAACCCCTCTTTTGTATACCTAGAGTAAGGAATCGCCATCACTTCACTAAGCAATAGTATGGAGGAAACTGTATAAAGGCGACGCTTAACCTAGGAAAGAAAAGAAGAAGCTTTAGGCATAATAAGTAAAAATATTAACCAGACTAATTAAACGGACATTACACCTCTAGTGGACGACTTGGAGATGTTAGGAATCTTCAAGGACGAAGATAAAGAGGAGGGAGATAGTGTTACGGACACTTTAAGTATAATGTTATAACTATTTGGGGAAGAGTCGCAGGAAGCTAGTTAGTTAATATAGGTATAGTCTAGGATAGATCTAGTAGAACTATATAATAAGGAATAGTAACTAAGGTTATGTGGCGTTGAACGTATTAACTGTGTTAAATGGAAGGGATATTATGTTTAATATAGGTAATACGTACCTTATGTACAAGAGAGGATTTCTTAGGAGTATGGTTGTGTATTTAAAGGACCTTAGTCCCTACCGTAGATAGTTCTCTCCTTGTAGTAAATCTTAGAATATAATTAGAGTTAATCTGTTAGGTAACTACTCTACTAGTTATTATTATATTGTTAATTTGTTCTTACCTATATACCTAGCCTAATAATAGGACCCACTATAGTTCCTGCTATAAGGTTCCGTTACAACCGGTATAAATTATTAATGTGTATAACTCTAGGGTCAAAGGGGTCCTACAAACAGAGAATATTATATTAGTAATAAGCTTACTAGAAACCGAAGGCATAGAGTCTATCCTACTAGGAGACATAAACCTCCACTACCTACGGTAGAGGGGGATCCATATTGCTGCTAAATAATAGGCAGAATGCCTACTAAGAGCTATAGACACCTGGGGCCTTAAGCTAGCTACCCCCCCAGGAGCAATTATATGGCAATAAGGAACCTCCAGAAGTACAATTAACCTTATATTTATAGACAAAGGCCTATACCAGAGACTCAAAAGGTGTAACCCTAAAGAAGAATAGGTAATCGCTTTAGACTATATCCCTATCCAGATATAGCTAGATTTGGATATTAAGGCGCAACTAAGTAGCAAAAGATACGTAATAAGGAAGCTTAAGACAGACAGTTTCCTTAATACAGTTAAATAACAACTTTAAGACCTAGAAGAAATCCACCTAATACCAAATAAGCAAGACTTATTAGCTACCCCTAAGGAAATTAACTAAAGATTAAAAAGGATCCAGGCAGCAATTAAAAATGGGCTAAAAGAGCACTGCCTAGTCTTAAAACCAGGCCCCTATGCACGACACGCATAGTCCGTATAATGCGCGGTTCTTATTACTAGCTAATAATAAGTAAGAAGGAAATACACAAGCAGCCACAACCCTAAAGACGAGAGATAATATAAAGACATAAGAAACTAGTTAAAGAATACCCTAAAAAAAGAAGCAAGGAACAACTAGAGACGGTTTATAAATAAGCACACTTTTAACCCGAGCCTCCCCTACAATAAGGGCCTTTGGGCTATGGCGAAATAGGTAAAGAAAAAGGTAGGGTGTTTAGTAGAAGACCTATACCTACCACCCCTATAAAGAGTAGGGGAACTATAGGCTACTAACAACAATAATAAAAAGGCAAAGATCCTTATAGAAAGGTTCTTTCCCTAACTAGCTCTAGTAGACCTTAGCAACATTATAGGTAAAACACCAGTAACTCGCCTAAGGGTTGACAGCGACATAACAATAGAGAAAATAGCCAGAACTATTAGCCGCCTTTTAAACAATATAGTACTAGGACTAGATGGGATTCTAAATAAGGCCTTAAAGACCTATGGACTACTTATAGCACCCTAGCTTGTAGATATAGCCAGGGCATGCTTTACTATAGGCTACTACCCACAACTTAGAAGATCCATAACAACGGTTATTTTATAAAAAGAAGGTAAAGCAGATTACTTAATTCTAGGAAGCTACCGCCCTATCGCCTTAGAAAACACCCTTAGCAAGATCTTAGAAAAGGTAATAGCGGACTATATAGCAGACACGGCTAAGGAACACGCCCTACTACCACAAGGCTAAATGGGGGCAAGAAAGAACCACTTAACGCTATTAGTACTTACGCTACTCGCTACCACCATTAAATCTACATAGGCGATGTGAAGGGACTTTATAGTATTAATGCTTAGCCTAGATATTAGTAGTACCTATAATAACATACCCTATAAGCGCCTCCTATACATCCTTAGGGCAAAGGGCTTCCTAAAATAGATTATATAATTTATTTAAGGGTTTACAGGCCAGAAAGAAACATTATTGGTCTTTAGCGGATACTAGAGCCCCCCTATTATAGTTACAATAGGAATACCACAAGGATTACCCCTCTTGCCTATACTCTTCCTTTTCTTTGTAAGCAACCTACTAGACTCCTTTAAGGAAGGGGCGACCTAGGGGATAAGCTTCGTTAATAATATAAACCTAATTATATATGGGCCAACAGCCATAGAGAACTGCAGAACACTAGAGAAAGCCTATAACACCTATATAGAATGGGCAAGATAATATAGAGTCCAATTCTTACCAGAGAAATACCAGCTAATCCATTTTATAAGAAAACGCAACCAATCTGCAGATCTTTAGTATGCAATTTATATCTAAGGCTTTAGGGGTTAACCAGTTTAGGGCCTAAGGGTATTAGGAGTATAGGTAGATAGCAAGCTCTGGTGGAGCGTATATGCGGCGCAAGCAGCCTATAAGGGCTAAGCACAGTATATTGCATTATCTAGGATCGTTAATTCTATATAGGGTCCATACTTCCAGAGGTCACGCCTAATATATATAGCAGTTGTCCGGCCTACCATAACGTATGGATCCAGCATCTGGGCTATTAGTAAAACCGAGAAGGGCCCCCCTAAATCACTCCTTAAACCACTCTAAAAGGTCCAGATAGTATGCCTCTAGAGTATAACAGGCGGGTATAAGCAAACGGCCACAGCACTCCTTAAGAAGGAAGCTAATATCCCCCCCTTATAACTATATATTAAAGCTACCGTAATATAAAGGGCGCAAAACAAACGCAACTCTAATGTTATAAAGTATATTAAGACACGCCTAAATAAACTATAGAGGGACCCTAGGGTGCCTTGTAGGAGAACAATCCAACAACCCTAAAATAGGGAAGATATACTAGAGAAACAGGTAAAGAAAGTAGAAGAAAAATAAGTGCAGTATTAGGGCCCAGGCCTATATAGAGGAGGAAGGGAGACGCGCAAGAGGCTAACAAAGACGACAATAAGAAAGAGAAAGGAGCCAAAGTAGAGCATAAAAGAACGCCAGGAAACCATCAACTACAATATAATACTGGTTAGACCAGCGCTAGAGAGGTATATGGGAGTTAAAGGTATAGAGGCTAACTTAGGCAAGAGTAACCTAAGCCATAGCATAGTTAACACTATAGGGGGTAAACACTTAAGGGCTCCAAGAAGGCCTAACAAAGGCAGAAAATACAATAGCAACACTCCTAAGAACAGGAATAATAGGATTAAAAGATTGGCTCTACTAGGTAGGCGTCCCAGTAGGTAGCCCAAGATACGAATATAGCTGGCCAAGATAGATACCAAAACACGTAATATTATTATGCCCCTTATACACTAACCAAGAAGTAATGCTCTTAGTAGCTAGTATAGAGAACTATAATACACTACTCTTAATATAAAAAGGTCTTAAGGCGGTCACCTAGTGGCTTATTAGCCAAAATGTACTAAACTAGTTCTAGGTTACAAGGGAAATAGTAATAGAAGGTAATAGGGTAGGTATTAGGCGCCCCCTAATAACTCTACAGTAGTAGAGTAAAGTTTGCGATACTAGCGCGTCCGTAGGTTTGTTACGGCAGCAGTAGTTCCTAAGGAGGTCAAAAGTAAGGTAATAGAGCACCATAGGTGACTCGCAGGCGCCTTGTAGGCGCCTCGCAGGCGAGTCCTAAAAGGCGGGGAGATGGATTACGGGGTTTTCTCAAATAGAGTTTTCTCCCCATATATATATAAGGAGTAGTCCGCGTAGGCCCAATAGGGATCCAAATCGGACGTTAAGCAATAAATAATAATAATTATCTTTAGGGTAGTTCCAATTATAATTACTATATTAACTCCGCTAACTATTCCATATATCTCTAACGCTAGAACGCTTTAAGTGACGCGCTTACTCTTAGTTAAGCTCTAATAGATAAGATTGCTGTAAATTGTAAAGTTATTCTCTCTAGTAGATTTGTTTGCGATTATAATTTTATATCCTAGCTAGGAGCTAAAATCTTTATTATTTATAAACGATCTATTAATAAATACAAAGAGCTTAGTGGTAGGAAGGTTAATAGGCATATAGAGTAGTCCCTAATTAAGATGGTTTATTTACTAGGAAAGACGCTTATTTAGGGCAAGAATATTATCCTTAGTTAGTTCCTGGTATTAAGCGGTAATAGAGAGATTAAAGGAAGCCTTAGGTTAATAGATAGAAGTAATATAAGCTCTATAAGCGCGTTGCTCTATATATCCTTACTTTAGAGAATTAATATTAATAATATTAATCTTCTTACCTTAATCCTTCTAGCATAAAGTAATGGAGTCCTTATTTAGGGAGAGGATACATCTATTAAAGAGTAATAGTGTTATTAGGTTAAGCCTCTCCTTTAGCTTTACTATAAGATTTGCCTTTACTAGCTTATCTTCTTTAAGAGCTAAGAATTAGTTGTCTCCTAAGATAATTATATTATTAGTTTATATGCTAATAATTCTAAATGGAGTTCCTGTAGTTATAATAAGGAAGTAGGGGTTAAATATAGAAGTCGTCATTAAAAGCTTCTCTTTGTGGTGCTTGCTGTAAGTAGCCTATTAGTAAGTTCCTACCTCTACAATTTCATATAATGGCTTAAGCACGACTATAATTGTATCTTTAGGATATTGGTAGCGAATTTGTTCTAGAAGGTATGCTAATATTAAGTGCTAAAGGTATGTCTCTAATTAGGTATAGGCCTAAGTAATATTTTATAAATAAACCATTATTCTATTCTTTATTAAGGAGGGAGCTAGCGTAATAATAACTTACTAACTAGCTTGTTAAATTATAGGTATAACGGAACCTTATAGCAGGAACTACGGTGGGTCCTATTATTGGGCTGGGTATATAGGTAAGAACAGTATCAACAACATAATAATAACTAGTGGAGTAGTTGCCCAACAGATTAACTCTAATTATATTCTAAGATTCACTACAAAGAGAGAACTATCTGGGTAGGAACTGTGGTCCTTTAAATACACAACTATACGCCTAAGAAATCCCTTCGCTCTATAAAGTACGTGTGCTCTATATGCTCTATACAGATCACATAGATCACATAGATTATATAGATTATATTACATAACCTTGGCTACTATTTCTCGTTATATAGTTCCACCAGATCTATCCTAGACTATACCTATATTAACTAACTAGCTTCCTCCGACTCTTCTCTAAGTAGTTATAATATTGTACTTAAGCTGTCCATAATACTATCTCCCTTCTCTTTATCTTTGTCCTTAAAGATTCCTAATATCTCTAAGTCGTCTACTAGAGGTATAATGTCCGTTTAATTAATTTGGTTAATATCCTTACTTATTATACCTAAAGCCTCTTCTTCTTCTTTAACCCTTTATTATGCGCGTACGGTTTCTTCCATACTGTTGCTGGGTAAGATAATGCTGTCTCTATATTCTTATTTTGCGAAAGAGGGGTTAGTTTGTGTTATGCTGGCAAGTCCTTCTACCTAATAACTATCCTTTTGTTTGGAGTATACTAAAGCAAACATTTAATTGTCCTGCGACGTTTATTCTATTTCTAATACTAAGTATACGCGTCCTATAACTCTTAACAGTCTTCGAGTTCCCTATGTAACTTATTATAGGGTCTTATGTTTAATCTACCACTACAAAACTCAATAATAAGCTCTTAGCCTCCCTTGCGGAGCTTTAACGTACTTATACTACTCACAAGGCGTACTTGTCTGCCTTAGCGCGTCTTCTTCGTCTTAAGAAGGTTTATAAGAAGGTCCGTTCTAAGGAGTGGAAACTTATTTAATAGGGTCTGTCCAAGCTAGGTAATAAAAGGACTGGCTCTCCTCCTATAAGGGAAATAACTCTAAGTAGCTCGGCAATTGCTTCTCTTAGGTCCCCTTTAAGTAACTTATTCTTTAGCAATCCTTCCTTATTAACGCTGCCTAACCTACTCTCTTCTAATACTCCTATACCTTTCCTATAGCATTCTTTAGGTTGCTTAGTGGTTCCTAGGTAGTCTTATTATAGCCTATCTACTTTACTTTATACTACGTTTTATTATCTACGTCCTTGTGACTAATAATCTTTAAAACTTGCTATTTGTCTTCCTTTTATCCTCTATATATATCTGCCTTGTAAACTAGTAGTTTAATATTTCCGTGTGCTAGTTCTAGCATTATAATATATTATACAGGGTAGATCCTTATTTTGGCTAGTAGGTTTAACTTATACATAACTAATAAAATTCTTTATATAATTTTAAAAGGTCCTAGTCTGACATAGTCCAACTTCTTACTTAGTCGTCGACTCTTGAAATTTTTATATAGTAGCCATACTTTATCTCCCTCCTTAAGATCTGGTCCCTTAGATCTCTTAGCATTATAGAACCTTTTCATTCGTTCTTATACTAGTTTAGCTGTCTCTTTAAGGTTTATATAAAGATTCATTAATGTCTCTATTCTTTACTTAGCTGTGCTACTCGTCTTCTTTACTTAATGTGGCAATAATAATGTTCTTAGTTCATACCCATAATTTGCCTTAAATAGTAATATCCCTATTCCTTCTTATAGTGTTATATTGTATGTAAACTATATAACTGGTAATAACAATACCCAATTATTCTGTGCGTAATTAATATAATGCCTTAGATACTGCTCTAGTGTCTAGTTTAATCTTTCCGTTTATCTATCTATCTACGGATAATACGCTGTAGAGGTTACTACGCAAACTCCTTATTCTGCCAGAAATACTTTCTAAAACGCTACTATAAATCTTAGATCTCTATCTAATATAACCTTATTTAGTGCTCCATGTCTTATAAACACTTCTTTTATATATATTCTAGCAACATCTTCTACTAATATCTCTTCTATGCATACTATAAAGTATCCCCACTTTATTAGCTTATCTACTATTACTAAGATCACATTATAATCTTGTCCTATAATAGGATCTTTTAACTTTAGTAACTTAATAATAAAGTCCTATAATATAACCTCCTATAGTCTTTCTAGTATTTTGACAGGTTGTAGCCCTCTATACGGCTTATACCTTATTGGTTTGTTCCTCTAGCAATCTAAATATTCCTTTATAACTTATCTTGCTAGTCCCTAGATTCCCTAAATAATATACTCCTCTTAAAGTTTTAATACTAGTCCTATAGACCCGTTATGTCCTTGTATTATTCCCTTATGGAATTCCTTAATAAACTCTTCTATAATAGACTTAGGTATATACATTACTTCTCTATTTTTATATTACTCTAAGTCTAGATCCTCTACCTATGCTTCTTAGATCTTTTGTGTCTAATTACTCTCTAGTAATTTATAGATCTAATTTTCTTTAGTTATTATAATCCTTAGGTAATTATACCTAATTACTCTATCTTTATCTCTTTATAATAAAGCTCCTAATGGCTTTTTATTATTTTATAGTTTAGCTTTTCTGCTTAGAGCGTCTGCTTGTGTATTATCTGTACCCTTAGTATACTGAATTTCGAAATAGTATTCTATAAGCATTTCCGCCCATCTAACCTGTCTTTGGTTGAGTTCCTTTATTATTAGGAATCCTGTAAGGTTTTTATAGTCTATCTTAACTATAAATAGTTTCTCTATGCCTTATAAGAATGCTCTCTATTTTTTAAGTGCTATAACTATACCTAATAACTCCTTGTTATAGATGTCGTAGTTTAACTCTAGTGGTGTTATTTTCCAACTATAGTACGCTACTAGATGCTATGCGTCCTAGTGCTTTTATAGTAAGTATACTCCTAGTGCAAAGTCTAATATGTCCGTCTTAACAACCATTTCTAACTTTGGTTAATAGATCTTAAGGACTAACTCTTAGGTAAATAACTCTTTAAGTTTCTGGAATAGCTCCTTCTATTTACTACTTTAAACCTACGGTTCCTCTTTCTTTATTAGCCTTGTAAATGGCTTAATGCTTTTTAACCACTGTGCTATAAACCTCCTATAGTAGTTACAAAACCCTAGAAACGACCTTAACTATATAATATTCTCTAGTTCTTGCCAACTTACTATAGCTTTAACTTTCTTTAAGTCCATGCTAATTTTTTCTAGTTTAATAATAAATTCTATAAAATTGGTCTTCCTTATAAAGAACTTGCATTTCTTAATTGCTACTAGCATCTGTTCTTCTTATAGTCTCTTTAAGACCTATTTAATATATTCTCCATGTTCTTCCTTACTTACTAAGTAGATAATAATATTATTAAGGTATACTATAATAAACTTATTAAGGTGTTTTTCTAATATACTGTTAATTCGCTTCTAGAACATTACTAGTACGTTTATAAGCCTAAATTGTATAACTAATAGTTTATATAGTCCTTTCTTTAACCTAAAAGCTGCCTTTTATTTATTGCCTTCCTTAATCCTAATCTAGTGGTACGCCTATCTTAGATCTATTTTTATAAAGATTTTTATATTACCTATTCTATCTTGGATTTTGCTAATTAAGGGTAAAGGATATCTATCCTTTCTGGTAATACTGTTTAACTATTTATAGTCTATATATATTCTAAGTTTTCCGTTTTTCTTTAGGATAAATAGTACTGGATATCCTGCTAATAACTATAATAGTCTAATATATCCCTTTTATAAGTTCTCCTGGATAAACTCCTTAAGTGCTACTAACTCTGTTTTAGTAAGCTTATAGATTAAAAAGAATTTTAGACTTATTCCTTCTTCTAATTCTATCTTATGGTCCTATGCTGTATGCTTTAATAGCTTTTTACTTTCTAGTGACTATAACTTTTTACCATACTTGTGGTATCTCTTTGGTATATAACTTAAGCCTTGCTTAGTCTCTTTATATATTGCTCCGACTTAATACTATACCAACTTGGCCTGCTGTTATATTCTATATTATTAAGTATTCTTAATATTAACCTAACCTATAACCTAATTAATCTTTAGATTATATTCCTGTAACTAAGGCATTCCTAGTATTGCCTTGTCCTGTCCCAATAGTAGGATATTAAAAGACATTCTTACTGGTCTCCCTTTAATAGTTAACTAAATAGGTCCTATTTTAAGATTAATAATACCTCCTCTATAGGCTATCTGATCTCCTAAAATTGTTATAAATGGATATAGGTATTTTTTTTGTCTATATAGTAAACCCATCCTTTCTACTACCTTTAGTGATATGTGGTTTCTTATTACTCCACTATCTACTAATGCCTTAAACTGTTAATCTTGCTATTTAACTTATAAATTTAGGTATTATCCTTAAATTTCTTTAAGGGTTTAAGGCTCTAATACTAGTTCCCTCTAGTTCTATATGCCTCCCCTTTTCCTAACTATTAACTGCTAGATCCTGTTTATACTTAGTTTAACTTAAGCTAATACTTAGTTTATTTCTTTTCCTTTATATACTATAGATAAGTGTTCTCTGGGCACTTCTACTACTATTATCCGTCTAGGCATTTTTCCGTAAGGAATCTTTCTAGTTAAAGTGTTAAGTCTCCTTGACCTTGTACTTCTACTGGGTGCTATTTATATATATACTTAGCGTCCCTAAACCGCTTCTCTTCTAGTGCCTAATATATCCTTACTAGGTACTTCCGGTTCTTGTCTTTTAGTGCTCTATATATGTTATATATATTATCCACACAAGCTATCCACAATAGTATATAATACGCTAGGTGACTTAGGTTAACTCTTAGTTTATTTTTATTTTTAAGTTTAAACCTATACCTAGTTAATCTAACCACTAGTATTTCTATTATAGGTACTAAGATTTGTTATTTACTTCTCTAGTCCCTAGATCCTTCTTCTAGGTTCCTTAATATTATAATTAATGCTCCTTTAATATAACTTATGCGTTTCTCTGTAATAGGTTAGTCTTGGACAACTTTTTTGTTTAGCTATATATAGAAATCTTCCTATTTGTTATTATGTTGTTGCCTATACTACTTTCCATACAACTGGTTTAGTGTGTATGGTTTGTCTATTAGAAAGTACCTTATTATTGCTACATTGTAATATCCTTTAGTATGTCTTTCTTTGAACCTGGTTGGAATATCTAAATCCTTTTCTTATTTTAGTTTATCTAACCACTTTGCCCTAGGTGTCCCTATACTTGGCCTATTAGTAACTCTTTATACGGGTGCTCTGTCCCTTCTATAATTTAATATACTAGATCTCTAGTCTAGTTTCTGCTCTTGCTATACGGTGATTTTTATTTTAAATTTATCTATAGTTTCTTGTTTTCTATGTCTTGTAGCTAGATCTTAGAAGTTGTCTTGCTTCTTAATTCTTATATTAACTGTTTGATCTTTAGGCTAAGCACTATATTTACCTAGAATTACTAACGTTCTTATTTATTCCCTAAACTTATAGTTCTTAAACTTGCGTCCTATACTTATTTGTTTATCTATAAACTAAGTTACTACTCTTTCCCATTGGTTTTTATCTGTTATAGGTCCTTAGGTATGTCTTATCTTATCTTAAAAATCTTAAGCGTTTTATATCTCTTCTTAAGAATCTTAAGCCTGTGGCCTTTTACCTTTATTAAGTAATAAGCTAGCACTAGCAGTTTTCTACTTACTTAGTTTCTTCTAAACATTACTTTTATTATCTTATAAAGCGATAGAAATTGTATTTAATGGTGTTATAATACCCATTACTAAACCTTGTTCTGTAATAGTCTTAGTCTCTACTTCTATTTTAACTTCTCTAAGGTCTGTATGCTCCTAGTAAGCTGCCTTAGTTACCTTATTATTAGTAAATATTTTACCTATGTTAATCTTATTATCTTTAATATCCAATCTATAAGCTGGTTTATTGGTTCCTCTAAACTTAGATAATAATAGCTCCTATAGCTAATAGCTTACGCCATACTTAGCGTCCTTATAAATTCGGTATGCGTTGTTATAACAAAACGCGAAACTATTAATTGAACATTCTTTTGTTCCTCGCAGTATACCGTTGTCCCTCTATATATACGTGCTGTCTGCTAGCCTGGTTCCCTTTACTATATAATTACTCTAACCACCTCTATAGTCTCTGGCAAAATGACCTTATTTTTTATAATTTATATAAGCCCTATCTTTAAACCATTTTTCTTATTATAGAGTCTGCCTAAATATCTTCTACTGCTAAGATTCCTAGTTTGGCCTCTGCTCCTAGATCCTTTAATCACTTAATTCTTAACCTTTAGGTTTCTATAGTTTCTTTTCCTACCTTTAGGTTTCTTTGGTACCACTTAGGTCTATTAACTCTATGCCATTCCATAGTTTTTAACTCTATGTTAGTTGTTGCGTACTCTACGCCTTATATAACTATAGAACTCTGTCCTAACCCTTCTTAGCCTATTCTCTTTAATAGATCCTATTATTAATCTTTATTAACTGGTCTATTAACTCCCTTAGAGTATCCATATCTTCTATTAGGATGATTGCGTCCTAGACCTTAGCTTTAAGTCCTTATTTATACTGTGCTATAAGCGCCCTATTATTCCACTCAACCTATATGGCTAGTGTTTAAAACTGCGTTGTATACTTAATTGCTAAAGTATGTTATACTAAGTTCTAAAGTTTTCGTTCCGCTGTTGTGGTTGCTTTAGGGTCTCTAAACATTTACGTTAACTGTTCTATAAATCCGTTCCAACTTGCAAACACATACCGTATGTCCGGGTTAGTAGTTGTTATACCGTTTACTTATATCTCTATAAGGTAAGGCTTAAACTACTCTAGAGCTCTTCCTAATAAGAATAGTCCTGCGTACGCTACCTGGTCTATAGGTGTTGCTAACTTCGCTCCTTCTTGTATAACCTTAAAATGCATCTGCGTAAGAAACCCTTTAAGCTTTAACTTCTCCCCTAAGAATTATTTAATTAAAGGTAACTTAACCTTTGCTACTCCAATTTTATTAATGCGTTCTTTAAGTAGCCTGCTATTGTCCTATAAGCGATTAACTATTTCCTATAACTAACCTCGCGTAACCACTTAAGAATCTGTGTCCGCTATACTAGTATCTCCTAACCCTAAGGTCGTGGCTGCCGTCGACGTCGTCGTAACTAGTGCTTTAGGTGGCATGTTATTCGACCTTATTTAATACCGTAACCTTGGTAGTAAATATGTAACGGAATCTTGTAGTAGGAACTACGGTGGGTCCTATTATTAGGCTGGGTATATAGGTAAGAATAGTATTAATAACATAATAATAACTAGTAGAGTGGTTGCCTAACAGATTAACTCTAATTATATTCTAAGATTTACTACAAAGAGAGAACTATCTGGGTAGGGACTGTGGTCCTTTAAATATACAACTATACGCCTAAGAAATCCCTTCGCTCTATGAAGTACATGTGCTCTGTATGCTCCGTATAGATTATATAGATTATATAGATTATATAGATTACATTATATAACCTCGGCTACTATTCCTCGTCATATGGTTCCACCGGATCCATCCTAAACCGTGCCTGTATTAACCAACTAGCTTCCTCCAACTCTTTTCCAAGTAGTTATAACATCGTACTTAAGCTGTCCGTAACAATAGGGGATTGCATAAGAATTACTTTCTTACTATTATTGTTATAACCTTAGATAACTAGCCTTAACTTCTTAAATAGGGTATTAGTAGCTTTGCCCTTAATCTTGTTAACTATTCTTAACTTAAAGATACAAACTCCATTAAACTTGGTAGGGTTATACTTCTTAAATTTAAAGACTCCTCTTATAATAAGACTGTTAATCTTCTGCTTATTAGATACTTAAAAAGAGGCTTCTAAAGTTATAATATAACCTTCCTTTTAGAGTTGTTTTGCAAGCTTAAAGTCCGCCTTCTCTTTAGCTGTTATAAAGGCTATTAATAACTTAACTCTACTCTTAATGGCGGCAGTAAATTGCTCTTTAAAATTAACAAGATATTGGCGATTTTGTAATCCTTTTAGGCGACCTCTATTGCGTTATAGTTGCGGCATATCTGCTATAATTATATTAGAATTATAGTCGCCTTCTAGAGCATGTTAATTGTGGTTCTCCTTTAAGGTATCCTCTGGGGCATTCTATAAAGGCTTAAAACTATTATCCCTATAGTAGGGCTTAATAACAGTTAAGTAGAATTAAGTGGGTCTATAGGGCATCTAAAGAGTATAAGTTTAACCCTTAATAGCGATAAGTATATATAGGCCTAACTAGCCCCCTTTCTTACGCTATACCCATACTTTAGATTGGAGTGGTAGATCTATTGTAATTAAGGTATTTAGACCATTTCTTATTTTTAATACATTATTAACCTGGCGCGTGGCGTAGATACGGCGCACCTCCTTTATTACTTTATAGATAGCCTTAGCTCATTATATAACAGATGGAGATAGTGGAGAATTATTAGTTATTTAAGGGTAGGCGCCAAAGACTAGCAATATAAGTACGAGCCTATCTGGGCCAGTGGAATTATTAATAGCCTTAACAGCCATCTATAAGATAAGCTCTTTACTAGCGCCCTCTAGTTCCGAAGAAATAATCTTATATACTTAGTGTAATGGCGTGTAATATTATTCTACTTTTTTAATACTATTATATGCCTTAACAGGGACTTCCTTAACCTTAATTTCCATTACCTTTACCTGTTATTAAAACTCTATAAATAAGAAGTTCCTTCCTATGTTGTGAATAACTTAATTAGGGGGTCCTAGGTAGACATCAATCTAGTATAATTAAAGAATATCCTATATGTTCCTAGCTAATATATCCTTTAGGAAACGTGCGGCTTAAAAAAAGGTTAAGAGGTTAACAACTTAGAGTACTAGCTTGCCGCTAAGATATATAATGTTAATAATAATACAGAAGTTAAAGTTGTAGTTATCTTTAAGGGTGAACTTAAATCAGCTAGGGGACTTCTGGTTTATTTAGTAGTAATAGTAGTACTTTATAAGATGCTTAATTGTCTTAGCCTTAACTTTATAACCTGCTTGCTAAAGAACCCTAAGTAATCTATAAACTAATGGGTGACCAAAGCGACGGTATAGTTAATATAACTCTAACTTAGTTAAATGGCTCTAAGCAACGCTCCTTTCTGGCTGTTAAAGGAGCAACTAAGGGTGACCCCACTTACGTACAATAGGCACCTGATTATCTCCCTAAATAAGCATATTCTTAAGGTTATTAAGCTTAATGCCTAACTTATTTATATCTTAGATACAGAATAGAAATGGGGTGTTTATAGGAATAATATAGAAAGTAATATATCCTAATAGGGTTTAGACCTTAATTATGCTAAGAGAGATTATAGTACCCTTACTAAAGCGAATTATATATTGGCCTGCCATTAATTAGTTAATCTAAACAGAGCTATTAAGCTGCTAAAGAGCTTAAACTTACGGTTCTCCTACTGTAGATACTCCTATGGCTCTAGTATCTAGTATAATACTATAGAAGACGTTTGCTGAGTATCTGTTATTAAAGGAGAACGCGGAACTTACCTTTGGCTTATTAAAGATATTTAACTTTATAACAGAATGGAGCGTAGATTAGTTATTAAGGATAGCGATAGTTTATATGCCATTTACCTTACTATACTTGGTGAAGTATTAGTTAGGAGAGTAGTCCTTAATTTCTATATCTATAAGGAGCTGTTTGGCCTTATTAACCTTACCCTCTAGATCTTCTTTGCCTTTATATTGAACCAGAAAGCTTTAAAAGTAGGCTGTAATAACCATATAATTTCTAATATTTTATGCGCTTTGGTGAAACTTATTATATGCCTCCTTTTATCTATTAAGAGGGTGCCAAGTTAACTAGCAATTTGGCTTCTTACAAATATAGCATTTCTTCTATTAATTGTTTTAAGATAAACCTCTATAAGGACCTCCATAATTGCTTTATAGTTAACGTTAATTATACCCTCTGCTATATCCCCTACCCTATCTACCATTGTTTAATTAGTCTAGTTATAATTATATTGGTTAGCTAGGTTAATTAAAGTAGGTTAGGATTAGGTGTTAAATTACTATACTTTTTAAGAGCGCAAAGCGGTGCTAATAGAGGATCTTAATTGAGCATATACTCCTTTATAAGTATTTACAGGATTAAAGAGAGTAAGGTTGCATTCTTTAATACCTTAGCATACGCTAATAACTTAATCATATAGGCTAAAGTCCTCTTAATATAATTTGGATAAACCATACTAAATTATCTAAAGTTGGTTAAAGAGCTTTTAAAGACAATTAAGTTAAGAGGCATCTGGGTTTATAGCAATAATTCTTAGGAAGGTAGTCTCTCTCCACTCTAATATATACTGCTGCTTATTCTCTTTTGTTTTAAAGTGGCATCTTGTCTCATATATTATTTGGTTAAAATTATATCCTTTTTCTACTAAATAATTATAATAGAAGGTACTGGCGCGGCCCTTAAGCATAACAGAATAAGTATTATAATATTGGTTAGGTTCCAGTCTAACCTTCTAGCAATAGTTTTAGAAGATACGCAGCTTTAAATTAAGGATATTATATAGTTCCCTGCTAAACCTCTTCTCCTAGTCCAAATAGAGCTTTATAAGCTCTATAAGCATTTTTAAGGTGCCTCTAAGCAGTGTTAGGCCATGTTAAAATTACATTAGAGATTAAGGTAGGGATTGCTTTATAGGCTGTAGTAGAGATATAGATCTTAATGGAACACGGTGTAGTACCTAATCTTACTATAATAGAGTTTAAAGGTTATTAAATCGTGAAGCAAGGGGATCTTGCGCTTGCTCTTAAGGGGTAGTAGTTAAAGTTACGGGTTAAATTAGTGGAAGTAATAGATATGGAATATAAGAACTCATGCCTAGAGTAATGGAATTAGGACGCGTCTCTATTGGTGTATTATTTGGATTCTATTATAAGTTAAGCTTCTTCTTATTGCGTAGTTGGTGCTTAATCTCTTATAGAGTCCATTTATGCTCTTCTTCTACGTTAATAACTTGCTCCTAGATATTGTCTCTAATAGTACCCCTATCTATAGGGACAAATACTCTATTCTCCTAAAGGAAATTACAGAAGTCTTATATAACATCTTTCTTTGTAAGAGCCTATATTTCCTTTATCTATCTAATAAGGTCCTCCTTTATGCAATACTATAGCATGGTATTGTTATATTCGCGGTCTGTATAGTATGCCATGCGGTATACTAAGAATCCATTTAAGTCCTATTGCTTAGCGTTTGCAGGGTCAATGTCTGTGTCTTATATCTTTGGGTTAATATCTTTCTTATACTGCTTTAGGTAGGTTAACGCCATAATAGCTATTGTTTTATTAATAGAAAAAATAAGGAAAATAAGGGTTGTTTGACGGGGTGTCGTACGTTAAAGGTAGGTAGGGTTTTCGGGTTTATAGGATCTTATAGGTTTGTTGTTAAAAGATAGGCAATTTAAGATGTAGTTAACGCGTTTTGGATGTTAACTTAGGACCCTAAGTTTAGTGACACTTCTGACCTAAAGTACTTAACCAAATCTTTATAAACGTAGTTGTTCTACGTAATAAACGCAACTTAATATCTCCTAGTACTTAGTAATACTTCTATTACTAGTTTTCCGTAAGTCTAAGGTAGTACAGTATTACTAGGATCCATTCTATATAGCGCATATAGCACCCCTATATAAGACTGTCTCTTCTATTAAAAACCTTACTGTTCTGTAGTTGTATATTCAACTACTAATTAGTGTTGGTAATATAGGGTAAATCACTAGTACTACTCAAGGAGATATAGTGACGTTATTTAATAATACATGTTCTCTTTATGTTGGAACGAGGAAGGGCGAAGAGCTTAAGGCTCCTCGCCACGCTAGTGCCGTGACGACACGTGACGACCGCTTGCCTTATTCCTGACAAAATCCTTCCTAACCTTCTATTAGTTCTTTAATTAGTATCTCTAGGAGTTTTAGTATTTTAATTTTTTTTTAATTATTAGAATCTCTTATTCTTCTAGTTTCTTCTATACTAGTTGCTTAGTATAAATCTATCCTTATAGTAATCCTATATCCGCCTTATACCACTTAATGTCTTAGATAATTGGCCTTTTTTTAATTAAGTAGTAGTATAGTATCTGTATTAGCTTTTACCCTTCCTTTTTATAAAGTAAGGGTCATTATATCTATTAGGGTATTAATTTCTAATATTATATTATCTATTATAACTGATTTAATATCTATCTTAAGTATATAACCTTTATCTAGGCTATTTTATTTATTATTACTAATACTTTCTTATGCTGCTTTCTATACTACAAGGAGGTTAACTAACCATTAGCTATATATTACTATAGGATCTTAGTATAATTTAAAGAGTATATTTTCCTTTTCTATACCTCTAAGCTTATCTAACTTAGGCTTTTACAGCTAATAGCTTACTCTATATTTAGTATCTTTATATATTCTACATATATTATTATAAAAAAAGGCTGTCACTGAACGGGGGCAATGGCTATAAAGCGTATGTATTCGGGGAGTCTACAAGACGTTGCGCAATCGATCGTAAGGGTCGAGGGCGTAAGGAGGTGATATACCCTCGCGTAGCTGACATAAGCTATACGCAAGGTGTACGCGAGAGCACGGGGTTCTCCTATGGAGGCCCCTACGGTCAGGTTCCGTAACACTACCCCCCCTCCTATTAAGGCGGAGCTCCGGCGACGCTGTAGTTGCTATATATATATAGGGGGGAATGCTTGGGGTATCTAGAAGAAGAAATATTGTTATAGGTATGACGGGCTTGTATAGGTGCTTCTGACTTAAAGCTTGTAGGTTGCTACTATACAAAGGTACTAGGCTATGGAGGGGAAGGAGGCTGTTAGGGACTTGGTGAGGTGCGAGGGTATTGCTAGGGCGCTAGTAGCAAGTAAGCCAATAGCGATTTTCCATTCTGGGGATAAAAAATCCTAATTGGCTGGCTTCTCCTTAGCGTCTAGAATCTAACTAATTAGACAACTTTAACCGCCGGTTAAAGTTCTTTAATATTTTATTAGAGTAGTCACATAATAGTAATATATAACGATTTAGCTATAACGGCTCCTATAGGGGATTAGGTACGAAATCTCTGCTTAGGTCTAGTTTTTATGGGTTTGCGTAGTGGAAATCGCTAATTATATCTTTTACATTTTTAAAATCTTCCTATGGTTGCTATTCCGGCTAATCTATGTTAAATCCTATATAGGTAGCTTTATAGTAAAGCCGCCGTCCTCTACCTTTGCTAAAGTATTTAGAGTTAATAATTTGTTTAATAGTCTACTCCTTATAGTTCTCGTCTTTATTCTTATCTTAGATTAGTACTGGTGGGGGTTTAGGCTGTGTTTGTCCTAGTAGAGGGTTAGGCTGGTAAAGGTATAGTAGCTATAGGTAAAACATAGGCTATATCCCATAGGTGGCTAAGGTAGGCGGGAGCTCTAGTTTATATATAGCTCCTCTATTAATAACTTGTTTAATCTAATAGGGGCTAAGGTTCTTATAATTAAGTGACTTTATAGGTCTCTGTGTGGAGATATTATATATATCTAACTATACCCAGTTACCAACACGCATCTTAGGTGGTGGTGTTCTATAATAGTTAGTAAAGTAAGCTTATTTCGCTTAGGCCTAGGCCATCTCTCCTTTATAGTAATTGAGTAGGTCTTTTATACAGTTTATATATTAATTGGCAAGTAGCATCTTAAGGCGTTTTCTATATAGCAGTTTCTTATTAATAGGCTCTAGTGGTTCTATACTGGATTATAGGTAATATCCTTTATTCGCGAAAAATAGGGTAAGTCCTATAGTGGCTAAAATATGGTTATTTGCTGTGAATTTACCTAGCGGAAGGTAGTCTACCTAGTTATCCTAACTATAGGCAACTACCTATTATAAGTACGCCTTTATACTAGCGTTAGCGTTTTCTAGCTATCCCGCAGTTTTATAGTAAAAGGATGTAAATATCTTAACGGAGATACTAAGGCATTAGTAGATCTGCCTCTATATATTAGAGTTAAATTATGTGCCTTGGTTAGACGTGATAGAGTTAGGTAACCTATGTAGTTAGTAGACTTTGCGGAGGAAGGCGTCGGCAATGTTGCTTATAACTACACCTTTAGTTAGGACGTAGTGGCGTTCTTTTATAAGTTGGTATATTATTATAAGGATGTTTTTATAGGTTCGGCTATATTGTTTATACGGCAGTAGGTTAATAACAAAATCTATAGCGATATCTGCCTATTAGCGTATAGGTACTGGTAGAGGGTATAGCAGTCCTTAGTACTTTGTGTAAAATGCTTTAGCATATTTATAGCTATAGTAGGCGCTTATAAAGCGTTTAATTAAGTCTATTATTTTGGGCTAGAAGTAGTATTAGCTGAGGAGCTTATAGGTTCCTCCTTTGCCTAGGTGGCCGCTTAATTAGAGGTTATAGGCTATTTGGATTAGTTGCCGTTATAGGTCTTTTAAGTTGGGGATAAATAGATAGCCTTTATAATAGAGCCTATTTTCTTTTACTTTTAAGGCTGCTATATTAATCTAGCCTAAGCTTTAGAGGTTGGTAGGTAGTGTATAGGTGCCGGTAATCTTTACGGCAATTAATTAATACAGTAATGGGTTAATAGAGGTGTTATATACTGCGGTAATAAGTTTGTTGATTTTAGGGGGTAACTCTAGTTCTATGGTATAAAGCTAAGGGGTAGTTGGTTCTGTCTTGGGTAGTATACCTAGGGCTAAGTTTTATACTTTTAGGATTGTTTATTGTTGGAATTAATTATAAGGGTCATCTTCTAACTAAGGAAGGTCTTATAAACGGCGTATTAGGCTATTAGGCTTAGTACCTGTATAATTACAGCACCTATCGTACTAACCGCGTGCCTACGCGTTCGGTACGCCAGGTACGCGTTTACGCGTTCGGTGCACCAACTACTCGCTTACGCGTCTGGTGCACTTATGAAGCACTGACTAATTAGGGGGAGGATGCATCAGTATATAGACCACATAGTCTGCTTTATACAATTGACAGTCACCACCATCCCAAAGAGCATATAATACTATACGTATTTCGTGCCCCGGGATATGACTTACTTGTGCTATTAAGTTAGTACGAACACTGATTAGTAAGCGCGCACAGATCAGCAATTACTTGACACCTCCTACTAAGCAATATATACAACAGCGACCACCCGTTCAGACTCTTAGTACGACCTACTGGAAGGTTAGAAGTTGGGGATTACGGACTATCACCAACTCTGTATACTTATTTAAGTCTTAGTATGGTTTACTGGAAGTTATAGACGCAAATACAGACCTTTACGGAACCCCCTATCCTTAACCCTCTTTAAACCTTAAACCCCTATTCCTACTACACCCTCCCTTAATACCCCTAACCTCTTTTTGGACCCCTTATAGAGACCTCTACCCTTCTATGAACTGTTATAGACCTGTTAATCACCTTTACGGACCACTATAAGACCCCTTAAACTGTTACAGACCTGCTAATTAATTTTACGGACCATTACAAGACCTCCCCCACCCGCTATAAGCTACTACGACTTGCTATAGCTTATATAGACATATAACGCTACATAATATGGCAGATATAAGCAAGCAAATTAGCGAAGGTTAAAAGAAGTGGAGCTAAGGAGTTGACCTTACGTCTACAGACGACGTTAACGACTATATTAATTTTAAAATCCTTAAATACGGACACTATAAGCTTCTAAATGACGACCTATGGGAGCAATATAAGGAAGACTTTGCGGACTTTACGGAAGCTATTCTTAAGGCTTGTAACCCTACTACCATCCGTAACCTACAAACCCTTTTATGTTACTAAGGTATATGGGTTGAAAAGGATAAATGAGTTACTGTTGCACGGTCCTTATACAATACAATATAGGAGGAGGACCAAACGGAATGGACTAAAGAGAAAATCCTAGACCAGGTTAAAGCCATAAATAATCTCTCTGCTTCTTTTAAACTTAATGGCATTGCTGGCCTTATACCTAACCTACTTAACTAAATTCGTCCTATAAACTTAAGCGATTTTGGAATTAATCTTACGGGCTAAAGCACACCTAGTACCTAAGTTATGGACTGTAATACCCCTGTAAACCAAAATATGGACTAAAACCCTTCCGTTAATAAAGCCATAGATTTATAACCTACCCAAGTTATAGATCCGCAAGCTATATATCCGCAAACCGCATATCCGTAAGCTATATATCCGTAAGCTATAGATCTGTAAGTTATAGATCCGTAACGCACCTAAGTAAAGACCTATGGCAAGGAGCTAGCCAACCTAGCTAAGCTCTACACTGATGAATCTAAGTATAGCAGTGAAAACGACAACTTTGACTTTAAACTAACTATTTTTACAGACCTCTGTTAGAAGGCCGATATTCCTAAATAGGAGTTCAGCCAAGCCTACTCTACTATGCTGCGCGGCCTAGCACTTAACCACTACTACACTAACCTTAAGAGTAACCCCCTTAGTGTTCCCTTTGACAAGCTATGTGAAGCTACCTATAACTACTTTAAAGGACCAGAATATAAGCGTGATATCCTTACCTAATGGAATGCAACTAAGCTATGGACCGTAATTAATAAGAACACTGAAAAATCGACTATAGAGTGCCTGTAAATTCTTATTAAAGACCTCCGGCACCTATAGCACGGCCTTGACGCTAAGCTTTAAATAGACGACTTCCTGTATAATAAACTTATTACGGCCTGCTAGGAAGTAGAGCCCTGTAAGTACGCCTACTACAAGCCTGTAGATACCTTAGCTGGCCTTATTAATAATCTACGCTCCTCTATTGTAATGTATAAAGTCTTAAACCCACCAGGCAGCACGTAAGCCTTTGTTACGGATATTTAATATCTATAAACAGACTTAGATGTCTACTTTACGGACCGCCGCTACTGCTAGCAGCACCCGTACCGACTAAGTCCTACCTGTAACCCCCGCAGCAACCCCTGTATGAAAATATACCCCCGCAGACAAACTAGCTAGAAGTGCTTTGTGTGTGGCAAGGAAGGATATTAGTCTACAAGGCATACCTAGGAAGAGACTTGATAGCCGTATCAGCCAGTTCATTTTGGAATATAAAGGAGAGGAAGTAGAAGAGCCCCCTGATGAGTTAATAGAAGCCCTTATAATTGACTTTAACTTAGACGCTTAGGAATAAGAGACCTTAGAGACATTCCTAACCACTTTTGGACCTTTTATGGACAGCTAAGCCTTTAATATTATGACTGTATTAGCCGACCGTTCCTTTATACACTTAGTTATGCCTAAAAACCATTCCGTAAGTACCCCCGTTATAGACGTTATAGATTATAAGTAGGACCTATTTGTATATATTACCATAGAACGCTATACCCCCAAGGAATTCTATGGTGTTATGATTGACATAGGCGCCTCTAAGAAGTCTACTGTAGGTTATGGACAATACCTTGCATATAGGACTACCGCAAATAATAATACGGATATTAACACTATGTAAACTAGGGCCGTAAACGTCCAATTCGGTATTGGCTTAACTGCATTAATTAGATTAGTTGCAGTTAAGACCCTAATTGGCCTAGTTAACTTCTATATAGTAAAAGCAGACACCCCTTTCTTACTTTGCCTTGCGGATATAGACAGGTTATAGGTTTACTATAACAATATTACGGACATCTTAATTGGCCCTATAACTGCCCTAGGAAGCAAGCATATTACCCTACCAATTATATAACAATTTGGACACCCATTCCTTATATGGGGAGAGACTTTACAAACCTACATTTAGGAATCTTTTAACTATAACCCGTGCTACCTTACTAGTACGGAGATCCACCGTTTGTATTGTCATTTTAGCCACCCATCAGCCAAAAAGCTATATAGAGTCCTTAAACACTTTGGACACAACAACATTAATAGGAAGGCAGTTAATCACCTAACTAAATACTACTCCTACTGCCAGAAATACGGACGTTCCCTAGGCCAATTTAAGTTCACCCTTTATAAGGATCTTAACTTCAACCATTCAGTATACATAGATATTATATACATTAACGGCAGCCCAGTATTATATATAATTAACGAGGCAACCTACTATCAAGCCGCCCATTGGTTGTAAAATATATCCGCAAAACACACTTAGGATATTTTATGGACCTGCTGGATTAACACATACGTTGGACCTCCTAAGTATATTACCTACAACGCCAGTAGGAACTTCATTAGTAAAAAATTCCAGCAGTATGCTATAGCCATAGCTATATTAACAAAAGCCGTTCCAGTTAAGGTGTATTAGTCTATTAGGCTTATTAAATAAGCTTACCTAGCCCTATAGAGAGCTTACTAGATTATTATAGACAAGTGCAAGGACATCTAAAAGGAACTAGCTCTATAGATGGCTGTAAAAGCCGTTAACAATACTGCTGGCCTAAATAGACTAGTACCTACCCTCTTGGTCTACAGAGCCTACCCAAGAATAAGTAACCTAAATCCTCCTGCCCTGTCCATTATAGAACGAGCAGCTGCAATATGGAAGGCGATGGCTGAGATAGTTAAGCTATAGGCTAAATAAGCTGTTAATAACGCCCTATACCACCGCAATGGACCTAACACAACCCTAGTACATAACCTCCCACTTAACTCTAAAGTCCTTGTATGGCGTAAAAGTAGTAAGTGGACTAGACCCTACTGTTTACTAGCTGTAGAAAACGAGACATGCTATATATAACTTCCCAGCGGCCTAACCAGCTTTAGGAGCACGTCCGTAAAACCCTACTTTCAGCCTAAAGACACCCATGATGTTAAGCTAGACAAACTAGAAGTAACTGCCAAGCCAGATAAACTGGAGGTAACCGCTAAACCAAATAAACTAGAAGCAACCGCCGAACCAAACAAGCTAGAAGCACCCTTACCTACCCTAGAAGTCCTCTAAAAACCCACTGAACCCGCTATACCTACTATAAAGCACAGTTAAGGACGCCCCTAAAAGCACCCTGTAACTAAAAATACCATAACAGAGACTTACCTAACCTCCGTAGGAATATCTGCAAGGCAATCTCCGCCTGCGGATATATTAGTTCTAGTATAGGAAACCCCCTTTACGGACTTATAATGTAAAGAGATTAACAGACTACTTAAAAAGGGCGTCTTTGTGGTTATAACGGAGAAAGACGTTCCATAAGGCGTCCGTATATTTAACTCACGCTTTATTAATGAAATTAAGCACCTAAGTACTGACAAAGCTTTTAAAAAATTAAGGCTTGTTATACAAGCCTATAATAACCAAGGGAAGAGCTTAGTCCTTACGCAATTACCTATAATTCAATAAGTTAGCCAATGGATTATACTTACACTTACGCCCAGACTACAGCAAAGTAAACCTATAGCTCTTTACCTATGGGACATCTTGTAAGCCTATATACAGTCTAATACCTACCTAAGTAGGGACATCTTTATATGGCCACCCCCCAAGCTTAACTTATAACCAGGAACAATCCTATAGGTTATAAAACCTCTATACGGAGTACCAGAAGCTAGAAACCATTGGTTTAAGATATACTACTAGCACCATGTTAGTAAACTTAAAATGGAACAGTTAACCTACGACCTCTGCCTCCTATACAGCCTATTAAACGGCCTTGGTATTATTGGACTCCAAACAAATAATACCCTATTCCTAGCAGACCAGACCTTTATGGATGCTAAAGAAACTAAACTATAAAAGGCCAAGTTCTTAGCAAAGCCATAAGAGCAGCTAACTAAGCAGAATCCAATCAAGTTTAATAGAGGCCTAATTACATAAAAGGGCAACCTAATTAAGCTGACTTAGGAACGCCAAGCCCAAAACCTAAAGCCTGTTATAGCAAAGCCTATGGACCTTACCAGTTCCCACGGAGAGACCCGTAAGACCATAAATATAAAGGACCAATACGCTGCATAGCGTATAAGAGGCGCCTATATAGCCATAGTCTGCCAACCCAAATCTGCCTACAACTTATCCTTTGCGGCCCAGGTAGTAGATCCGCAAGAAGAAAATGTTAAGCAGCTTAATAAGCGCATTTAATAGCAAATTAACAATGTAATAAGAGGACTTACTTTTATACCACTGGACCTAAATTCCCTCAGTATAATAGCATTTATGGATGCCTCCTTTGCTAATAACAAAGACCTATTATTATAAATCGGCTTTGTGATTATACTTATAGACCGCAATTAGGACGCAAATATACTGCACTGGTCTTTAATTAAGTGCAAATAAGTAACCCGCAGTGTACTAGCTTTTAAGCTATATATACTAGCCTATGGCTTTGATATAGCAGCCGCAATTAAATTAACGGTCTAGAAGATTCTATAACTGGAGTAGTTACCCCTGGTTCTATGCACTAATTTAAAGTCCCTCTATAACTGCCTAGTTAAACTAGGTATAATATAAGAGAAGAGGCTTATAGTCGACCTTATGTGCTTACGTTAGGCCTATAAACGGCGTGAGATTATGGAGGTTAAATGGATTAGCAGTGGAGACAACCTAGTAGACGCTATGACTAAGGTAAAGCCGTGTTAAGCTCTTAAAACCCTAATTAATATGAATAAGCTTAACCTAGAAGTTATAGAATGGGTAGAATGGGACTAATGGAGTACCTATGGTACGTCTACGGCCCGTTGGAAGGCTGTATGGCTTGTTGTATGGTACAGGTGGAAAACGGTGGAAAGCTATAGTGGAACTTAGTGGACTTACGTGACCCGCCAAATTTTGTAGGGTAGTTAAATTAACTAATCACAATTTTCCATCCCCGGGATGGAAAATTGCCATTGGCTCGCTTAGCACTAGCGCCTTAGCGGCCCTTATGATCCAACTTATGGCTTATCTACTGCCTGTCGAAAGGCCGTATGGTTTATTCTATGGACTGTAAGCAGAACTTATGGCCAGCTTGGGGCACCGTTTAGAAGGCAGCTTAGACGGCACCTTAGGGGAGATTTCTTATATATTTTCTTTTGTGTTTTATGGTTCTATTAAAGCAATTACGGAGGCTGTACACAAGTGGTTTCATTTTTTAAGTACCGCTAGTGTATAATTACAGCACCTATTGTACTAACCGCGTGCCTACGCGTTCGGTACGCTAGGTACGCGTTTACGCGTTTGGTGTACTAACTACTTGCTTACGCGTCTGGTGCACTTATAAAGCACTAACTAATTAGGGGGAGGACGTATTAGTATATAGACCACGTAGTCTGCTTTATATAATTGACAGTTACCACCATCCGAAAGAGTATATAATACTATACGTATTTCGTGCCCTGGGATACGACTCACTTGTGCTATTAAGTTAGTACGAACAGTACCTTATACTCCTGGCCTATATATAATTTTAAAGTTAAAACTAGAGAGGAACTTGTTCCAACGTACTTAGTATTAGTTTAGTTATTTTGTAGTTATAAAGTACTTAAGGTTATAATAATCCGTAAGGACTTTAGTTGGCTAGTTAGGTTCTGCTAAGGAGAGTTCTAGTTAGAATTCCTTAAATGCTTATATAATTGCGAGGAGTTCCTTATTATAGATCTTGTAGTTATATTCTTATAATGTAAGCTTAGATAAGTAGAATGTAACTAGGTGGAGGAGACTGTTATTACCTATTTAAGAGAGGACGCCTATGTTAACGTGGTCTAAGGAGTTAGTCTTAAGATAGAGTTATTGTCCTAGTATAAAGTAAGCTAGGATAGGTGCTTTAGTAAACGCATCTTTTAAGTCTTAGAACGCCTTTTTGTATTTAGGCGTCTAGATAAAACGTAGATATATTTTTCTTCCTTTTATAAAAAGGTCCTTTGTTTATATTATTGCTATAAGTGGTGCTATAATACCTAAGAAGTTATATATAAATTTCTAATAGAAGTTAGCGAAACTGAGGAAGGCTTATACGTCCTTAATATAGGTAGGGGTTTGCTATCTAGTAATTATGCATACTTTTTTAGGGTCTATATAGACACCCTTAATAATAATAATTAGTTTAAGGTATTTTACTTTTGTGACTAAGAATTTACACTTTTTTAAATTAATATAAAGTTCTGTATCTCTAAGGCGCTGTAGGACCTTTTAAATATACTTGGTATACTTAGAAGGGTTATTGCTATAAATAAGTATATTATCTAGGTACGCGGAGTAGAAGTTGTTAAGGTAGTCCAGTAAGGCATTATTAATATAGCTTTAGAAGCTGCCTAGGCCGTTGTATACGCTAAAAGGTATAATGGTGTATTTAAATTGGCCGAAGCGTAATGTAAATGCGGTTTTCTATTCGTTACCTTCCTATATTTAGAGGCGGTTAAAGGCAGCGATGATATTAAGCTTGGTATAGATTTTGGCTTAGCTAAGCTATTTAAGGGTCTTACGTATAAGTAGTATAGGGTATTGGTTCTTAATTATAATAGCGTTAAATCCTCTGTAGTTAATATAGAATTAAATACCTCCTTTTGGCTTTTTAGTAAGGAGAATAGGGGCGGCTGCTGGGGATATACTAGGACGAATGAACCCTTTGTTAAGGTGCTTATTAATATACTTTTTAATAACTAGGAGTTTGTCTTTTAATATTAAGTAAAGTCTTTTATAGGGCGGTATTTTTCCTTATTTAATATTAATGGCATAGTTGTTAGGTTAACGTAGGGGGAGTATATCTGCGCTCTTTTATAAGCATATGTTAATAAAGTTATAGTATCTCTTAGGGAGGAGCTTGTGGGGTTCCTTGTTGGTAAGTCCTTTTTTAAGCTTTATAAACTTCTTAAAGTCTAAGGGTGAAAGTCTGTAGAGTTCTATGGGGGCATTATTTTCTAGAAGGTTAACTATATCTATCCTATTACTGTGGAGGACATAGTCCTAATCTTTATTAAGCTTATATAGTTATAATTAGGAGGCTGTGGTAATGGTCCAGCTTTTCCTATATGCTATGCGGTAGAAGGCCGCAGCGCTTATATAGTGGTAGTTAGTTATGGGTGGGGTAATAAGGGTTTCCTTAGGTTAATATCCTAGGAAGTAGATAGAGGCGGCTAGGCCATGCCCTAGGCAAGTCTCTTTACAGTATTTAGAGTTAAAGGTTACTTCTCTCTTTTACTAGTTAATGGCGGGGTTGTGTTATTTAAGCTAGTTTATTTTAAGGATAATAGGGTAGTTTGTAAGTAGTGTAATATAGGCCTAGAGCTCCTCCTGGTGTCCGTTTATGTTTAGGTAGAGTTGTGCTATATAGGTAATCTTTTATGCAGTATAACTACTATTAGCGAGTTATAGGGCACGGGCTTTAGTGAGGGGTAAGGTAGGTAGGTTATAGGTATACACAAATTGGGTATCTATAAATTTATTAGTAGCTCCGCAGTCAATTATAGAATAGGTTTTGTATTGTTTTTTGGCAGTAGTTCACTCTATAGGTAAGACTATTTGCTTCTATTCTTTTATTCTTATTAAGCTATTTATTAAGCAAGCTAATATGTAGATCCCTCTATCGTTAAAGTGTCCTAACCTGTAACTTAGGGCTAGGACTTTATATTTTCCGCTTCCGCGTCTGATTCTACTATTGTTGCTATATCTTTGTCTTATGCGGTAGCGGTATGTAATAACATATTTGGTGTCCAGGGCATAGGGTTAGGTGTTTAACGGCGGCTACTAAACCTAGCTATTAGGCAGTTTAGGCTATAGCTATAACAGCCTTCTTAATAGCATCTATAGCAACGCCTTAGCTTTTGGAGTAGCTTGCGCTTTCCATCTAGTAGCTTCTTTGGGAAGGCTAGTATAGAGAGGTTAATATTAGAACTAGTGGTGTTGCTTAGGATAGTAGGTGTTAGTAGTTTAGTAGGTCTAGAGGGCTTCTATAGGGAGGTCTTTAGGTAGGGGTTTGCTGTAGTAATTTAGTTTAGCCGTCGTTTAATCTTCCATAGGGCTGCTACTATATTGTAAACGTTGTTATAGTTGTGGCTAGTAGCTGCGTAACTAAGGCGATAAGTGACTTTTTTAAGAAGATCTTTCTGGTCTTTAGCGTTATCTTAGGTAAGGACTTTAATGTATTCCTAGAATTTAACATAGAATTTGTTAAATAATTTAGTAGGACTTATTTTTAGGGCGCGTAGTTTAGCTTAACTAGTGGCCACTAGGTTATAGTTATGGTATATTTAGTTAAGATTATTAAGGACTTTTTAGTAGGACTGCTACTTTTAGGGACTGCTAGTCTTCTATTAAGTAAAAAGCCTATTAAATGGGATGCCCTTTATTCGTCCAATAATGTAGCCAATCTTAGTATCTTCTATGGGGAAAAGGTAGGCACTCTAGGTTAGTTTCTTATAGATTTATATCTTTTAGTAGCTGTATTTCTTGCGGTTACTGTAACGGAACCTTATAGCAGGAACTACAGTAGGTTCTATTATTAGGCTAGGTATATAGGTAAGAAAAAAACAACAACATAATAATAACTGGTGGAGTGGTTACCTAACAGATTAACTCCAATTATATTTTAAGATTCACTATAAGGAGAGAACTATCTATGGTAGGGACTAAGGTCCTTTAAATACACAACCATACTCCTAAGAAATCCTCTCTTATATGTAAGGTACGTGTTATCTATATTAAATATAACGTCCTTCTTGTTTAACGCAGTTAACGTGTTTAATACTATATAACCTTAGTTACTACTCCTTGTTATATAGTTCCACCAGATCTATCCTGGACTGTGCCTATATTAACTAACTAGCTTCCTGTGACTCTTCCCTAAGTAGTTATAACATTGTACTTAAAGCGTCTGTAATACTATCTCCCTCCTCTTTATCTTTATCCTTAAAGATTCCTAATATCTCCAAGTTGTCCACTAGAGGTGTAATGTCCGTTTAATTAGTCTAGTTAATGTCCTTGCTTATTATACCTAAAGCTTCTTCTTCTCTTTTCTAGGTTAAGCGTCGCCTTTATACGGTTTCCTCCATACTATTACTAGGCGAGGTAATAGCAATTCCTTACTCTTATTGCGCTAAAGAGGGGTTAGTATGCGTTATACTAGCAAGTCCTTTATCTTAATAACCCTCCTTTTACTCTAAGTATACTAAAGCAAACATTTAATCGTTCTATAACGTTCGCTCTGTCTCTAACGCTAAGTGTGCGCGTCCTATTACTCTTAATAGTCTTTAAGTTCCCTAAGTAACTTATTATAGGGTTTTATGTTTAATCTACCGCTATAAAACTTAACGGTAAACTGGCCTTTACGCTGCTTAAGGTTTAATATGCCTTAGAAGAGTCCGCACGCATTTTTAAAGCTTAATATTTAGCTTATACTTGTCTTTAACGTCTTAAACGTGTCCATAAGAAGGTCCGTTCTAAGGAGTGGAAACTTATTTAATAGGGTTTATCTAAGCTAGGTAATAAAAGGACTAGCTCTCCTCCTACAAGGGAAACAACTTTAAATAGCTTAGTAATTGCTCCTCTTAGGTCCCCCTTAGGTAACTTATTTTTTAGCAATCCTTTTTTATTAATATTACCTGACCTACTCTCTTTTAATACTTTTGTACCTTTCCTATAGCGTTTCTTAAATTGCTTAGTAGTTTCTAGGTAGTTTCACTATAGCCTATCTACTTTACTTTATACTATATTTCGTTATCTATATCCTTATAACTAATAATCTTTAAAACTTGCTATTTGTCTTCCTCTTATCCTCTATACGTGTCTGCCTTATAGACTAGTGGCTCAACATTCCTGTATACTGGCTCTAGCATTGCAACGTGTTATATAAGGTAGATTTTTATTTTAGCTAGTAGGTTTAACTTATATATAACTAATAAAATTCTTTACTTAACTTTAAAAGGTTCTAGTCTAACATAGTCTAATTTCTTGCTTAGTTGTTAACTCTTAAAATTTTTGTATAGTAGCCATACTTTATCTCCCTCCTTAAGATCTAGTCCCTTAGATCTCTTAGCATTGTAGTACCTTTTTATTTATTCTTATACTAGTTTAGCTATTTCTTTAAGGTCTGTATAAAGATTTATTAATATATCTATTTTTTATTTAGCTGTGCTACTCGTCTTTTTTGCTTAACGTGGCAATAACAATATTCTTAGCTTATATCCGTAATTTGCCTTAAATAGTAATGTCCCCATTCCTTCTTACAGTATTGTATTGTATGTAAACTATATAACTGGTAATAGCGATACCTAATTGTTCTGTGTGTAATTAATATAGTGCCTTAAATACTGCTTTAGTGTCTAGTTTAGTCTTTCCGTTTATCCGTCCGTCTGCGGATAATACGCTATAGATATTACTACGCAAACTCCTTATTCTGCTAGAAACACTTCTTAAAATACTACTATAAATCTTGGATCTCTATTTAATATAATCTTGTCTAGTACTCCGTGTCTTATAAACACTTCTTTTATATAGATTCTAGCGATATCTTCTACTAATATCTCTTTAGTGCATACTATAAAGTATCCCTACTTTATTAGCTTATCTACTATTACTAAAATCGCGTTATAATCTTGTCCTATAATAGGATCTCTTAACTTTAGTAACTTAATAATAAAGTCCTATAATATAACCTCCTATAGTCTTCCTGGTGTCTTAATAGGTTATAGCCCTCTATACGGTTTATACCTTATTAGTTTGTTCCTTTAGTAATCTAGATATTTCTTTATAACTTATCTTGCTAGTCCCTAGATTCCTTAAATAATATACTCCTTTTAAAGTCTTAACACTAAGCCTATAGCTCCGTTATATCCTTATATTATTCCCTTATGGAATTCCTTAACAAATTCTTCTATAATAGACTTAGGTATATATGTTACTTCTCTATTTTTGTATTACTCTAAGTCTAGATCCTTTACCTATACTTCTTAGATCTTCTGTGTCTAATTACTTTCTAGTAATTTATAGATCTGACTTTCCTTAGTCGCTATAATCTTTGGATAATTATACCTAATTAATCCGTCTTAATCCTTTTGCAATAAAGCTCCCAATAGCTTTTTATTACTTTGTAGTTTAGCCTTTCTACTTAGAGCGTCTGCTCGTGCATTATCTATACCTTTGGTATACTAAATTTTGAAGTAGTATTCTGTAAGCATTTCCGCCTATCTAATCTATCTTTGGTTAAGTTCCTTTATTATTAGGAATCCTATAAGGTTCTTATAGTCCGTTTTAACCACAAATAGTTTCTCTATGCCTTATAAAAATACTCTCTATTCCTTAAGTGCTGTAACTATACCTAATAACTCCTTGTTATAGATGTTATAGTTTAACTCTAGTAGTGTTATCTTTTAACTATAGTATACCACTGGGTGCTATCTATCTTAATATTTCTATATAAAGTATACCCCTAGTATAAAGTCTAATATATTTATTTCTACAACCGTCTTTAGACCTGGTTGATAGATCTTAAGAACTGGCTCCTAGGTAAATAACTCTTTAACTCTCTTAAATAGTTCTTATTATTCCTTTCCCTATACCTATAGTTCTTCTTTCTTTGTTAACCGCGTAAATGGCTTAATATCCTGTAACTATTGCGCTATAAACCTTTTACAATAATTGCAAAACCCTAGGAACGATCTTAACTATATAACATTCTCTAGTTCCTACTAATTCACTATAGCCTTAATCTTCTTTGGATCTATGCTAAGTTAGCCTAGTTTAATAATAAATCTAACAAAATTAGTCTTTCTAGTAAAGAACTTGTATTTCTTAATTGCTACTGGTATCTATTCTTCTTATAATCTCCTTAAGACCCATTTAACGTGTTCTCTATATTCCTCCTTACTCTCTAAGTAGATGATAATGTTGTTAAGGTATACTATAACAAATTTATTTAAGTATTCTCTTAATACACTATTAATTCGCTTCTGGAATATTGCTAGTACATTTATAAGCCCAAATTATATAACTAATGGTTTATATAGTCCTTCCTTTAACCTAAAGGCTGCCTTCTATTTATTGCCTTTCTTAATTCTAATCTAATGGTACGCCTATCTTAGATCTATCTTTATAAAGATCTTTACGTTGCCTATTCTATCTTAGATTTTACTAATTAAGGGTAAAGGATACTTATCCTTTCTAGTAATACTGTTTAACTATTTATAGTCTATACACATCCTAAGTTTTCCGTTTTTCTTTAGGATAAATAGTACTGGATATTTTACTAATAACTATAATGGTCTAATATATCCCTTGTGTAAGTTCTCCTAAATAAACTCCTTAAGTGCTACTAACTCTGTTTTAGTAAACTTATAGATTAGAAAGAACTTTAGACTTATTCCCTTTTCTAATTCTATCTTATGGTCCTATACTGCATGCTCTAACAGCTTTTCACTTTCTAGTAACCATAACTTTTTACTATACTTATAGTATCTCTTTAGTACATAACTTAAGCCTTACTTAGTCTCTTTATATATCGCTCTAACTTAGTACTATACCAACTTGGTTTACTGTTGCACTTTACGCCGTTATATATCTTTAATATTAACCTAACCTGTAACCTAATTAATCTTTAAATTATATTTCTATAACTAAGGCATTCCTAGTATCGCCTCGTCCTATCCTAATAGTAGGATATTAAAAGACATTCTAACTAGTCTTCCTTTAATAGTTATCTAAATAGGTCCTATTTTAAGATTAATAATGCCTCCTCTATAGGCTATCTAATCTCCTAAAATTATTATAAGTGGATATAGGTGTTTCTTCTATCTATATAGTAACCCTATCCTTTTTACTACCTTTGGTAATATGTAGTTCCTAGTTGCTCTACTATCTACTAATGCTTTAAACTGCTAATCTTGCCACTTAACTTATAAATTTAGGTATTATCCTTAAATTCCTTTAAGGGTCTAAGGCTCTAATACTGGTTTCCTCTAGTCTTATACGCCTCCCCTTTTTCTAACTGTTAGCTGCTAGATCCTACCTATACTTAGTCTAACTTTAGCCAATACTTAGTTTGTTTCTTTTCCTCTATATGCCATAGATAAGTATTCTTTGGGCACTTCTACCACTATTATCTATCTAGGCATTCTTCCGTAAGGAATCTTCCTAGTTAAAGTATTAAGTCTCTTTAACCTTATACTTCTACTAGGTGCTAACTATATATATACTTAGTATTTCTAAACCGCTTTTCTTCTAGTGCCTAATATATCCTTACTAGGTACTTCCGGTTCTTATCTTTAGGTGCTTTATATATATTATATATATTATCTATACAAGCTATCCACAATAGTGTATAATACGCTGTATATTTTAGGTTAACTCTTAGTTTGTTTTTATTCTTAAGTTTAAACCTATACCTAGTTAACCTAACTACTAGTATCTCTACTACTAGTATTAAGATTTATCGCTCGCTTCTCTAATCCCTAAATCCCTCTTCTAGATTCCTTAACATTATAATCAATGCTTCTTTAATGTAACTTATACATTTTTCCATAATAGGTTGGTCTTAAACAACTTTTTCATCTAGCTATATATAAAAGTCTTCCCATTTATTGTTGTGTCTTTGCCTATACCACTTTCCGTATAACTAGTTTAGTGTATATGGTCTATCTGTTAGAAAGTACCTTATTATTACTATATTATAATATTCTTTAGTATATCTTTCTTTAAACCTAGTTAGAATATCTAGATCCTCTTCTTATTTTAGTTTATCTAACTATTTTGCCCTAGGTGTTCCTGCACTTGGCCTATTAGTAACTCTTTATATAGGTGCTCTATCCCTTATACAACCTAGTATAGCTAACCTCTTGTCTAGCTTCTGCTCCTACTATATAATAATTCTTGTTTTAAACTTATCCATAGTTTCTTATTTTCTGCGTCTTGTAGCTAGATCTTTATAGTTGTCTTATTTTTTAATCCTAGTATTAACTATTTAATCTTTAGGCTAAACACTATATTTACCTAGGATTGTTAATGTTCTTATTTATTCTCTAAACTTATAGTTCTTAAACTTATGTCTTATACTTATTTGTTTATTACTAAACTAAGTTACTACCCTTTCCTATTAGTTTTCATCCGTTATAGGTCCTTAGGTGTGTTTTATCTTACTTTAAAAATTTTAAGCTTCTCTTATCTCTTCTTAAGAATCTTAAGCCTATAGCCTTTTGCCTTTATTAAGTAATAAGCTAGCACTAGCAGTTATCTACTTACTTAGTTTCTTCTAAATGTTACTCCTATTATCTTATAAAGCGATAGAAATTATATTTAATGGTGTCGCAATACCCGTTACTAAATCTTGTTCTGTAATGGTCTTAGTCTTTGCTTCTATTTTAACTTCTCTAAGGTTTACATACTTCTAGTAAGCTGCCTTTATTGCCTTATTATTAGTAAATACTTCGCCTTTATTAAATTTATTATCTTTAATATTTGATCTATAAGCTAGTTCGTTAGTTTCTTTAAATTTAGATAACAATAGCTCCTACGGCTAATAGCTTGCGCTGTACTTAGCGTCCTTATAAATTTGGTATGCGTTGTTATAACAATACACAAAACTATTAATTAAACATTCTTTTGTTCCTTATAGTGCACCATCGTCCCTCTATATATATATGCCGTCTGCTGGTCTAGTTCCCTTTACTATATAGTTACTTTAACCACCTCTATAGTCTCTAGTAAAATAACCTTATTTTCCACAATTTATGCAAGCCCTATCTTTAAACTATTTTTCTTGCTATAGAGTCCGCCTAAACGTCTTCTGCTGCTAAGATCCCTAGTTTGGCCTCTACTTCTAAGTCCTTTAATTACTTAATCCTTAACCTCTAGGTTTCTATGGTTTCTTTTTCTATCTTTAGGTTTCTTTAGTACCGCTTAAGTCTATTAGCTTTATACTATTCCATAGTTTTTAACTCTATATCTATCGTTGTGTACTCTACGCCTTATATAACTATAGAACTCTGTCTTGCCCTCTCTTAGCTTATTCCCTTTAATAGATTCTATTATTAATCTTTATTAACTAATCTATTAACTCTCTTAGAGTATCCGCATCTTCTA
>Ga0307507_10001304_pt1 | contig 55854 bp, 15 predicted proteins | sample 7_EM_MG_FD_207223 | JGI IMG/M metagenome (GOLD analysis project Ga0307507, IMG submission 207223) | Populus trichocarpa ectomycorrhiza microbial communities from riparian zone in the Pacific Northwest, United States - 7_EM | ecosystem: Host-associated > Plants > Roots > Unclassified | place... | reverse complement strand
ACTTTAATTAATATATATAGAGATAAGGTTTTCCAGGGTGAGACCCCCTGGGACCCCCCTATATAGAGCTTTTGCTTAATTTAGAAGTAGTAGTAAGACTAAGGCGCCTTGGTCACTGCTAGGTAAGGATCTACTACAGTAACCGAGGCGCCCTACTTAAGCTGGGCTTAAGGATTATATTGGTCACGAATCTAGTATATATTTGGACTGCAGAGCTTTAATATAGAGCCCTCTACGTAGGATCTGATATAGTAGATTATGATTCTAATTTAAAGCTTTATATACTAAATATTTGTAATGCCTAATAACTAAATCGCCGCATAGCTGGAATTAAAGTAAGTCTACCACCCTAACTCAATCAAATACGCGTGTAGAAAGAGATATAACTGTATACAGAGACGTCTGACATGATTAAGTAACCACGTCATTGCCCACCCAGTTCGGACGTACGACGACGCAATGGCTCGGCGACGACGCGATGGCTTGGCGACGACGCAATAGCTCGGCGCCGAGTAATGGGAGGGGGGAGAAGGGGGAGGAGATTGGGGGTGGCTTGGCCACTGTAAGAAGGTTGTGATATTGGTGTGGTGTTGTTGGAATTACAAGGTCATAAGGTCACAGCGGAGGTGTCTTAAGGGTCTATTTAATGATAGAGATAACGCAGACGATAAATATTAATTGATTCGTGATGCAGTAGATACGGTTAATGTCTATCTAGATTAACATGCAGAGCTTGACTTTAGCGACGTGTCCAGAGCTTAGTTAGCATCTCTTGCTTAATTCTAACACTCCCCTATGCTGACGACGCTCTCCTCGTCTGTCCTAAATAGGCAATTTTGAAGCTATTCCCAAATACCTTACAAGTGCCATTCGGCCTACGTACAGAGGGAAAACCTAGTAGGCGAAAAACCTCCGTAACTTGCTCCGTCTCCGTCCGTTACTGTCTCTGTCAGTTACCGATTTCTAGCGTTACACAGTGCTTCGTAAATTAGTTGATTGGTAGCTATTTCGTAAGCATATCTCCAGGTTAATCTTTACCTGGTATATATACTACCTTAAGTCGATCTTTCTAAACCATATTATTCCGTATAAAGAGGTATCAAATCTTAATATACTTGGCTTTCTAGTGGTGCTTTATGTTGTACAACAGGTCAACTGTGCTCTTATTGTCGCAATAGAGCGTAGGGATAAAGGGGTCGTTGTTGTCTCTCTCCCCTAGATCTCTCATTAGCTTCTCAAGCTATATTGCTAACCTTGCTCCTTCTAACGCTGCCATAATCTCCGCTTCTATTAAGCTTAATGCCGTCGACTTCTGCCTTTGAGCTATTTAGATCATAGCTCCCCTATAGCGCATAACTGCTATGCCTTAAAATGATATCCGATCGTGTTCTGTTCCCCACGTGGCGTTAGTAAAGATACTATAGCTAGCAGGCAGATTGGTTAACGTAAGCTTGCATAGAGGGAGGTACACTGCTTAATTTAAGTAGGTAATTCCAGTTTTGAGAGTGCTGTTTAGATATCGTAGTAGCTGCTTGCTTAAGCGGTAATGCGACTCTCCTAGTACTGCTATAAACCTAGCTAGCTAACCAACAGCGTAGCTGATATCAAGACGTGTGTAGTTTAAGAGGTAGATTATAGAGCCAATAATCTGTTAGTAGACTGTCGCATCGTCATACTTAAGGAGGCTTTTGATATTGGGCTTTAGAACAGTACCTACTGGTATTAGTAGCTTGGCCGGATTGCAGTTATCTATTTTTAGCCGTTTAAATAGCTTCTTGATGTACATTATCTGATATAGCTTAAGGGTTCGGTTTGTACGGTCTTGATAGATTTGGAAGCCTATAAATACCTCTATAGGTCCTAGGTCTTTGCATCTCCATTCTCTTAAAATTCTTATCTTTGTGATATTAAGGTATTGGCGCTGTCCTGCGATCAGCATATTATTAATGAATAATAAGATGTATACTTCATTTCCTATAAAGAGATTGGGGTTAGTATTAGCTAAGTTCAAACCTATACTCTTAAAGAACTTCTTAACTATCTAAAACCATTCTCTTAGTGCCTGCTTTAGGCCATAGAGTAACTTACTCAGCTTTAAATAGGCATCTTTTACCCCTTTAAGCTTAGGTTCAAAGTCTTTTAGCAGGTTAGGTATCTGCATATAGATCTATTCTTGCAACGGCGGGTTCAAGAATGTAGTTTTAATGTCAATGTGGTCGAGTTTAAGGTCTTCTACTGCTACCTTTGCCATTAGGAACCTAAAGGTGTTGTATTATACGACAGACGCAAATGTCTTAAAATAATCAATATTGGGGGTCTGCTTGTCTCCCCAAATGCACAGTCTTGCCTTCTTACGAATTACTTCTCCCTTGGCATTATACTTGTGCTTTAGAACTAGCTTGCTTAGGAGTAATAACCTTCCTTCTAGTACTCTCCCCCTTATAATAGTATAGGTGTGCATCCTCTTAAGTGAGAGGAATTCTTCAAAGATAGCTTTTATCCAGCTAGGAGTGTCCTCCCTTAAGGCCTAATCTAACTTAATAGCGTTAAAAGGTGCTGTAGGTGCTCCTATAGAGGTAGTGTTCTCAGCTTCTAGGTAAATAGCTTTTATAGCTATTACTAACTAAACTACCGTATTGTTAAAAACCCTTATATTTGGTAACCTTCCAGACCTTATTCTCTGCGCATAAGGAATGCGTATTAATGTGCTTTATATAGGTGTCCCACCCTTAGTATTACCTTAATTTAAGCGTCCCACTTAATCTTAACCTGGGCTTCCTACTTAATTAGAGCGGCCTACTTGGTCGCTATCTGGCCTACTTATAGTTCTTGCAACTAGAGTCTCTGTCAGCGCGTTTAAGGTAGTAGAGGGAGGTGTAGGTTAGTTCGCGGCTTGGCTTATAGCGTAATTTAAACGTTCTACTTAATCTTAACCTGGGCTTCCCACTTAATTTAAGCGGCCTACTCAGTTACTATGTCTCGTAGCTTGCACCTAAGGTGCTCTATAAGGGAACCTATACTTGTTCACTTTAGCATCTCTAAATAGCTTAATTGCTTGGGTATATAGGTTCATCATCTTAAATTAACTACTCCCTTTTAACCCCATAAAAACGTAGTTAGGTTTTATTCTCGAATTGTACTTCCTAGGGTGTTTCTTGAGCGTATTAATTGGATTAGTATAACACCCAAAGATAACTAAATTCTTAAGATTAGGGACTTGTCGGGTATATGCCTTGTAGGGTATAATAGCACCACTATGCTTATCGTCAAATGGAAGTGCTGAGGTCGGTACTCGATTCTTAATCCAGACAGCGTGTTTAACTGCGTAGTACTAGAGCTCCACTGGTATATTTCCTTGAAATAGAAGTGACCTTGTCTTGCAGTTGACTGTGTAGATCACGCGCTCGATTGCGCCATTATATAAGTGCTTGTATGGCGGACAAGGTTCAAAATTAATACCCTAGGGTATTAGTTTGTCTTGAAATCTGCGGCTAAACTCCCCCTTTCCGTTGTCCGCTCGAATCCATATAGCTTTAGTCCTAGTGAATCTCTCTACTCTTACGATGATCTCTTTAATATGCGGCAGTACCTCTTCAGTTTAAAGGGTTTTAAGAGGAATAACCTAAGTGTAGCGTATGGCGTTGTCTAGGGCTAGGAGGTAGTAGTTATAACCTCTAATTAATATACCGATTCGTCCTGTAGTATCTAGGTGTAGCCCTTAACCAGGTATCTTCTTGCGCTTAGTTGTCTTCTTACTTAGTATTTCTTGTATCTTCCTAGCTAGACAAGCTTCGCACGTATTCTTACCAACTAGTACTGCTCTCTTCTTAAGCTTTATGCCTAGTGAGGAGTGCTATAGCTTGAATAGGTTACTGTAATTCGTATGTCCAGTTTGGCGGTGCTATAGCTTAGTATCTGTTTCACTAACGTTTGGTTATAAATTGTGTGCTTCTACTGTCGCATTAAATGCTTCCTAATGCTCTTGTAGCACGTAGAGATTGTTCCTTGTAGTGGCCTTAAACGTCGCACCTAATTTATGCTTGCTAGTAGCTCAATCGTCTGGGTTAAATGTAATTAAGTAGCCTTTTTAAGTAAGAGTCCTTACTGAGATTAGCTTGATTAACTTGAACAAAGGTACAAGCCAGATATCTTTTAGCTTTAGGGTACTAATTTAAACTTAACCGTAGCCTATAGCAGGGACAACGGTCCCATTTATAGTACGGACCTGTTGTGGCGTATTCCATCTTTTTAAGTGTGTTAGGTCTAATTGGTTACTAGTAAAGTGCTTAGTTGCTCCTAAGTTAAGAGCCTAAGCTAGAGACGTCGTTGTAAGCATAGCACGTTTAGGGTTAGAGTTAAGGTAGATTAAATTGCTGTTAAATTCTTCCTTAGCTATTACTACATTCCCTACTTCCTCTACCTTAGGAGCACCTTAATCTGTCTTCCTAGTGTTATTGAATTGGAATTGCTTAAGTAGGGGATAGTCTTTCTAGTAGTGACCTTTCTAATAGCATACTCTGCACTCGTCTCTTTCTAGTCATCTTAGCTCTTTGGTTACTTGAGACGATGAGCTATAGCGATAACGCGATAAGGAATAATCGAATCTACTAGCATAACCTCTGCCCCTTGTTTGACCTCGACCTTGGTTTCCTCTTCTCCCCCTAGGTTCGTCTTTCCTCTCGTATACAAGTGCTGCATTTTGTACTTATGTAGGGAGAGCAGTCTCTTGCTCCTGAAGAAGGGTAATGCAGCTCTTAAGGTCTCGTTTGTCTTATAGACACTAGGTCTTTGCATTCTACTACATAACATCGCTTGGGAGGGCCAAGAGAAGCTACTCTTTAATATCGTTGTTGGTAAGTGCTCGAGGCGTTAAGGCTAGGTTAATCTTAAATTAATTAAGTATTTAGAGGAACTCAACGATTCGCATCTTTATAGGGTCGAATATAGTGCTATAGAACTCTCTGTGGAGTCTAGAGATATAGACCTCGTTATTAGCCTTATTAAACTTCTTTATTCCTTCCCATATTCCTTAAATATCGTACGCCTTTATTATCGCACGCATCTCTTCCTAATAGTCGTCTCCTATTAAATTGTAGATGATCTTGTTTGCTTCCCCTCGTCTTCTTCTTCCGTTAGCTGAATTAACTCAATTTAGGTCCTTTGTACTAGTAACAAAATCCCAGCCCTCTAACATAATTAGGGCTGCCTCGCAGGTGCGCTCCTAGTCTGCAAAGTTATCTCTATTAAAAATAATGATTTTACCGGCCTTGTGATCGTATATAGGTGTCGTTAAGGTTAAGGTAGAGGAGGTTATTTTCGGGGTCGATTTTCAAGTTAGGAGAGGTGTTGTTACCCGGGCTCATAACCTATTGGAATTACAAGGTCATAAGGTCACAGCGGAGGTGTCTTGAGGGTCTATTTGATAATAGAGATAACGCAGACGATGAATATTGATTGATTTGTGATGCAGTAGATACGGTTGATGTCTATCTAGATTGACATATAGAGCTTGACTTTGGCGACGTGTCTAGAGCTTAGTCAGTATCTCTCGCTTAATTCTGACAGGTGTTGAACTTTAAAAATTGTGTCCCGGGAGCTTGATTGACGACCCCTATATAAAACGTCAACAACGTTTAATTGTAGAGCTTCAAACCGGTAGATCTCCTAGGAATGCCTATTATAAGCAGCTCCAAGTGCGAAATCTAGAATATTTAGTAGTGGTGTGAGTATGGGACGGGGGTATATATTTGCGTTCCTAAATATCGTCACGTGACGCAATTTTTGGGTGACGAAAACCGCTGTTAATATTGCTTGACTGATACCTACTGGAGGTTCCTCTATTCTTTCTATCTCCTCTCTCACCCGTCTCCTTATCTGATGCTGTCTATATCACCATGTTAACCAATAGATCCCTTAGTGGAGACTAGGGAGGGGTATTGGAGCGCCTCTAGCTCTTATAAGGAAGAAGAAAGAAGAAGAGAGGAAGGTATAGAGGAGGGAGTATTTATAGACAGGAGGAGGCCTGCGAACGGGAGATTAGGCAGCTATAATATAGACATTAACGTTGCTTAACTGACACCTACTAAACGCCCCTCCGTCCTTCCTGTCTCCTCTCTCACCCGTCTCCTCGTTAGATGCTGTCTATATCGCCACGTTAACCAATAGATCCCTTAGTAGGGACTAGGGAGGAGTATTAGAGCACCTCTAGCTCTTATAAGGAAGAAGAAAAGAAGAGAGGAAGGTATAGAGGGAGTATTTATAGACGGGAGGAGGCCTGCGAGTATAGGAGATTAGGCAGCCATAATATAGCCAGTGACGTTGCTTAACTGATATATACTAGAGGCTCCTCCGTCCTTCCTGTCCTCTCTTGCCTGTCTCGTCGTCTAATGCTGTCTATATTGCCACGTTGACTAATAGATCCCTTAGTGGGGACTAGGGAGGGGTATTGGAGCACCTCTAGCTCTTATAAGGAAGAAGAAAGAAGAAGAGAGGAAGGTGTAGAGGAGGGAGTATTTATAGACGGGAGGAGGCCCTGCGAGCACGTAATTTGGTAAGTACTAATAGCACGAGATTCTTGTATAAGATGGGCTTAATTGCTTACCAAAATACGGGGTATCTCTGTCACTGCAGTGGCTACTGTAGTGGTAGAGACGCCTTAAATATTTAATGTAACCGACTACTGAGGCTGTCGATGAGTGAAAGGTAGGCTACCGATGTGGTGCGAATAATGTAGTTGTTGATATTGTTTATAGCCTGTTTTTGCTTCTAGTGTACGCGTAGATTGTCCTTGTATTTGGCGTAGAGCTAGTTATAGGCAGTGAGCTGGTTTGGGTCTAGCTTTGCTATTAATGTAGCCGTGGGTAGTATGTCCCTTGGTGTAGGCCGACTTGGTAGTTCTAGCTTTGGAAGATTGTCTTTTTTTTTAGATGGGTTGATATACTACTATACCTTGTTAGTTTTAGCTGTGTCTTGGATGATAAAGAACTATTAAATCCAATTAGATGGCTTGTTAAGGATAAGGTTAATTTTTAATTTGGTAGAGGTTGTTATTTTTAGAATTTAATAGGTTAGGAAGGGTCTAGGTTAGGGTCCAGCTAGCGTTTTAGTAGAACCTTATTTGGACGTTCCGAACTTTTAATTTGATTTGTTAGTTTGGATTACCAAAATCTAAAATTTTGTCATGGGGAGCGCGATTAATAACCCCTACTAATAGCTCTAACTATGTCTAATTTTTGATTTGTAAATCGGCAGATCTATAGGTAATAGTTATTGCAAGCAGCTCTAGGTGCAGTATATATAAAATCTTAACTGTAGTGTAGAGAAGTTGTGGCTGCTAATATGCGGTCCTAAGTATTCTTGGAGGTCACGTGACTTCTTATATAAGTGACATTTCCGCCCTTTAAAAAAATTGAAAAATTCCAAAAATTGATTAACGCTATAGATAGCAGTAATATTAATCTGGTAGTACTGCCAATTCTCCCTGTACACTATTATATGTATATATAACAGCTCCAGAAGCGGTAAGAAGTAGGACGGATAGGGGGGTTAAAATTTAGAAAATTGGATTTCGCGGTTAAGCTATTTAAAAGTTAGGAAACTAAGATAAATGCCTTATTCTCCGCTTACCTCTAAGCCAGTATATAATTTCCTAATTAGGAAAAGTTGTTTATAAGTAGTTACTGCTGCCTCTATGCAAAATCTTCTTGTTGTGCCTCTTTAGTCTTACTTGTAGATAACTGAAATTGTTTTATATTAAACCTACGTTTAAACATAAGCCCTAAAAGCTTCTTAACTTGTGAGATTACTATATAGGTTAGCCTAGCTGTCTTATCTTTTTCCTTAACATCTAGAACTACCTGGTTAAGTATTAGGCCCTGGCTTTTATATATGGTAAGAGCAAAAGCTAGAGTAATTGGAAATTGACGCCGTAAGCAAAAGCCTCTTATACCCTCCTACTTACGAAGTATGGAAAATATAGGGACGACCTTCTTACTATCCTACTAAGTAAATAGGGCAGGTCTGTTATACCCATCTACTATAACTAGTAGTGACTAAGGCTGATCCTTTTTAATATCCGCATGTCCCTTCTATATAATATCTTTAACTGTATTAGTAGTACTGTTTACTAAGCCTAGTTTAACCCAGATATTTTATATTAGTATTACTTTCGCGCCAATACATAGGACTAGACTCTCTATAGTATCGCACTAATTAGGAGTAACTTTCCGCATACCTATACCAGTGTTAACTGACTTAATAGCCACTACTGGCTGTAAAAGGTCGCGAAGCTGAGTAGTGTTATACTTACCTACAATAGCGCGAATGCTATATAGCCGAATTGCGTTATTAAAGCCCGCAACCTTATTGGTGGATAGGCCCTACTTACACCTCGTTAGAAGAAGCTTCCAGGTCAAATTACCTACAGAATTACTATGTAGCTCTACAAGGGCGGTCCTAAATGTGGAGCTCTTAGCGTCATTACCGCCCTGCTACATAACTTGATCTAGGACAGCTGTTTAGTCAATTACCTTATAGGCTCCTTTTCTGTGGCTAGTAAGCTCTGACGGCCTAGCGGGTAGATTGCTATATAAGGCCGCCTGATTTACAGAGGGAAGCTAATGGAAATTGCCTACTAGTAAGATGTTCAAGCCTCTGAAGTAGTCGTTGTTATATATAGGGTAGATTTAACAGAGGCGGCAATCGATCTAGGCTAAATATACTTGCCCAATTATAGATTTCTCATTAAGGACGAGATAGTGAATATCCTTAAAAGCTTATTATAGAGGCGTAAGACTGGCAGCAGGCAATTCCTTAAATAGGCAATTCACTGGCAACCTTAATAGATCGTATGTAGTTCTGCCGTTAATATTGAAGGCAGCTACCCTAGTAGGGGCCGCTCGAGCTAATGGTATTGGCTTACTATTAGCCCTTGCCATATTACAGAGCGTAGTAGAGAGGATAGCAATAAGATATAATTTGCCGGTTCCTGCCTCTCCATTAACGTTAATCCGCAGTAGGGAGGGGCTAAGGCCCACTTGGATCTGCCTATAGTGATTAACTATAACGTTATAGATATAACGCTGGCCTGGTTATAAGGAGGATAGAGTTGCTGTTTAGGATAGGCGGCTTAATGGTAAAGGCTATAGCTATGCTTTCTGCCAATAAGTCCTCTTATTAAGCTGTGGGTATATACCCTAATGCGTACTCTAGTTATAGTTATAATCAAGCTCCCTATTACTAAGCCTATTAGGATCCTCAATTTTAACTCCATTGGTATTTTAAACGCGGGCATACAGGGCCTTAAAGGACTGGTATAGCTCTAAGTTGTCTATAAAATTGCCCTTAAACTTATTAATATTATTAGCAGTTTTGCGACCTTCCTCTAGTTTCCAATTGTAGAAGTAGTTGGGTAGGTGCTGATAAGAGTTAACGCAAGCCTAATAGGAAGCTATATAATTAAGGGTCCTAAATCCATTAGTATAAGTAGCCACTTCCTTATACTCCCTCTATAGATGATAAAGAATAAGCTTTACACGGTAGAACTTAGGATACTGTGGATAAGAAGGATTGCCTTTATATTGCGGAAAGTACGATATAACTCAAGGCCTTGCTCTTAGTCGACGCTTATAAGTAGAGTAATTAAAATAGAGTAGAAAATTAAGGAAAGTAATATCCTCTACCCCATCTGGGCGGCGTGTATATTTCTTATAGTTAGATAGTCCGTACCCTCTTAGCTGCCCATCCTTAAACTTATATGTAGCGCTTCGATCATCCTCCTGGCAATAGTCTAAAGTTACTATATTTCTAAAGCCTTTGTAAAGGGGAATGTTAAGAAGTAGATAATATATCTCCTATGCTAACTAATTGCGTTTGGTAATAAGCTTATTTATAAACCTAGCTACAACTAAACTGAAGGCATAAAGGCTATTAGCGTATAGCTGTACTGATTAGAGTAATTCCTAGTAGGAAGTTAACTTCTTCTCTTTCTTGCTGCAATATTTGCCTATATAGTTGACTATTACTAATATGCTTATAGTGGGCGACGTATTAATATTTGCCATCCACGCCAGTATTATAGCCGCATTATAGCTATTAAGAAGCTTATTGTTACGCTACGGACAGAACGTCTAGTGACATGGATTTTAATCCTTTAATACAGCGGCCTTATTATAAAGAGGGCGTGGAAAGTAGAAGCGGTACTCCTTTACTTTAGCGGAGCCTTTCTTTAATCTTAAGCAGTAAGATTTGGTGCAATTGTGGTGCCGTTAAAATTGATTAAGGCAGGCGGTAAGAAGCTTACTGGTATTAAGCTGTTCTTTATAGCTAAGAGCAGAAGAATGTTAAAGATTAGGAGGCCTAGATTAATTAGGATTTATTGCGGATATAAAAGTAGCCTAGTGCTTAGCAAAAGCCGCCCTTAATTCACCAGTTGACGGATCTGGCTTTAGGGCTATTAAACTCTATAAGAAGCTATATATATGGCCGCTACCTCGCACCTGCCACTCGTATTAGGACTAAAAGTCAGTGCTATTAAATAGACCTATAAGTATGTGCTTCCTGAACAGATTGAAGCGGCGATGCAGCTAGTAAGCAGTAATATGCGGATTATTGTTAAGATTCCAAGAAGTAATCTAGTAGCGCTGAGCCTTATTAGCAGCCTTATATTCGTCAAATAGAGGTATATGAGAGTGTAGATTATGCCAATATAGATTAGCAGCGCTAAGTGTAAAGAATAGAGACCCGCTCTTAATATTTTTAGCATAAGCCATAAGCTTATTTCTCTTCTGCTTCCAGTAAGGCCTGGTGCCCTTAAGCTTCCGTGCATGCTGTATAATCTTATTCAGAACCTGGTCACCCCCACTACCATTTATAAGATTATTAAGCTTATTTAAAGATAGACCATTTTCATCTAATTGGCCGCAAAGGAAGCGGGTAGCGTTAAGGGCTTGCTCTTTTATAATCCGATTGAACACGTAGTAGCGAAATAAGGGGTGGCGGCTAAACCGACCGTCCTGATACTTGAGCATATGCTTGGCGTACGCAGCCAGGGTAACTGTACGGCTTTGTAGCATATTAAAATCGGCTTTGCCATAAGGAAATAGAGTAGGAAAGGCGCTGCGTATAATAAGGTTAGCTGATCGCTTAGAGAGAGGTATCTGTTGCATAGTAGGAACCTCTAGGCCTGCTTATAGGTCTTATTAGTGTTAAACCTCGCGACCTAAAAGCTCCAATTTATTAAGGTTAGGTACTAGATCAGGAACTAAAGTATCTAGTACATTATTATTAAATTCGTTGTCCAGTATATTACTGCTAAGCTCGGCAGACAGAGGATTAATAGTAGGAGGACGCTGTATAGGAGCAGTAGGGTAAGCTGTTGGGCTACTAGAATTAGACTCTAACTCGTTAATATAAGGTAGCTGATCTAATATAGAGCCATTTTCGGGTAAGCTGGTAAGCTGGGTGCTATATATTTTAACATTACGATAATTAGGATAATTGGCCTTTAGAAAGCAAAGCCATTGTGCTATAGCAGAGCGCCTTATGGTATACTGCTTGGTGAACCGCCGACTTAGGTATTTGCTACCCTCTACTGCCGTAGGCCTTACAACCAGTATATTGAGTTTAGAAGGTAGCCGTGGTAGCTGCCTCTAAGTCTTTAGTGTGTTCTGGCCAAAGCAGCAGATGTGGCCAGTATAGCGATGTTGCTGGCCGCGTACACGCACGACTTGTAGATAAATGTATACGCGCGCAATCAGAAGCTCCTCTACTGCGGTAAGTATAAGTAGGAAGCCAGGAATAGGCCCCAGATCAAGCCTATTGCTTTTATCAAATAGGGAAGGAAGGGTTGGATCCTTGAGGCTATCAACATCCTTAATACAGGCTTTGCATACACCTATATTGTTACCCTCTATAGCTAGGCCTATTTGGAACCACCGCTCCTTATAATAACTGCACGTCTCTATATATTTAACCTGTAGTATACTCCTGAACTTCTTGATTTGCTCCAAATTGACAGCCGAAACGGGTGGGGGTATAGCCGTAGTCGGAGTAGAAGTAGGTATTGGCGGTAGAGTAGGCATAGGAGCTAGTTCTAGTAAGGACGTATTTGGGCCATCTAGAGCGCCTCTTCTGCTGTATGGAGCTTTACCTGTATTATATAGCGGAGGAGTAGGCGAGTGAGCTTCACCCCGCTAATCAAGAATGCGGTGCTCCCGTTATATTGCCCTAATTGTCTTCCGCTGTTGAGCTATTTTAGGGGTATCTTGGCTATTCTGGCCGCGAGGCAGGAAGGCGTTCTCAGTATCGTTTTCAGGTAGAGCAGTTCGCTGGCGCCTTACAGGACGATTATTAGTAGTAGAACCTAACTCTACAAGAGCTCTCCGCTTATTTAAATTATATTTGGAGGCTTAGAAAAGTAAGCAAAAGTAGAAGTAGTATATAGGGAATACGCGCCTTTGACCAACATAACTGGTATAGCTTTAAAAGCTTCTTTAAAGGGCCATCTTTAACAAAGTTAAGGCGGGGCTTATAGATACAGCACTTGCTGCACTTAATTACAGTAAGGTCTGCCATAGTTATGGCATATATAGTGGTATTAATAGAGATATCAATAGAGACGTCAATAAAAAGGTACGTGTATAATATTTTAATGTTCTAATATTTTGAAGTTCGTCACGTGAATTATGCCACAACTTACTGTCCGCAAGTTTTTTTGAACCAATTAGAAGCTGGCTTGGCAAAGTTTGAAAATTGGGACACCCTAAAAGTATAGACCACTCGTACCTCGGGTCAATAATAGGAAGGGTTGTAGGCCTAATACAGTACCGCGGCACCACTGGTAAGGTTAATCTACTACCCTTCCATAAGATTATATAAGGATGGCGTTAACGTACGAGGGCTAATGCATTCCTATCTAATATAGGTAAATGCTCTTGTATATAAACATTATATCCTACCTAGGAAGGGCTAGAAGTGCTTAGCCCTATAAACTATATATATATAGGGCCAACTGCTGCTGTCCTATAAAGAAAATGGGGGCTTAGGGGTTCTGGGCAGTGCTCTTATTAATATTCAATATTAGGATTTAGCCATATTGATATTATATTGAATATTAATTTAATATTAATTCAATATTGAAAAGATATTAAATATTAAATAAGTACAGCTTTGGTATAGTGTTTTATTTAAAAGTAGGCTCTATACGCCCCTAGGCTCCAGTAGAGCTTCAAAATAGCTACTCTCTCGCGACTGCTCTCTTACCACTATTATTACCTTCGTGATCCTTGGCGTGGTGTAGTAGATGTTGGCTGCTCTTTAGATTCTGCTAAGGCCTCCAAAGCCTCTTGTACTACATTTGTTGCTATAAGCCTCCCTCTAGCAGTGATATTACTTAGTAGCCAGCTCTTTAAGCACTCCGTATGTTTAATATTAGTACTCCCTAGTAATATGCGGTCCCATAAGATTATTCGCTATGCACCTAAAAAGACTCGCTTGGCCTCTGCCGATATTAATAGTATAGATAATATATTAATTGCCATTTAAGAGAGTTGTGGGTAGTTGGCTCTGTAAGCTGGATTAAGCCACTACTGTAGTGCCGTGCCTTGAATTGAAATAGGCTTTAAGTTAATGAAGTCTTTATACTTATCCTCTACGCTGCTAGTGACGTTAAGCATGCGTATATAGAGCTTGGTTTTAAAAGGCTTAGTAGAGCAATTAGTAGAAGTGGCTTTTGGTTTAACTTTATAATATATATATTGCTCCTCCTAAAACTTCTTTACTGCCGTAAATAATTTCTTATACTACTTCTTATTCTAGTGCCTTTTAATATAGGTCTTCTAACGCGAGGGGTAAAGGAGAATTGAGGCGGCGTATGTAGAAGTATTGTTAGTAAGCTTATAGTATTTATTAAAGGTGTACTAGTGTTACGGGACACCCCTATAACACCTTATACACGTCCACCTGTTTCCACTAACTAAACAACCGAAGACCGACCACGAGACGGCAATCTGACAGCAATCTGCCATATTCCGCCGCAATCTGCCGTCTTTACTGTCGGAGTTGCTAACTGGCAACTTTAAGGACCTCTAACTGCCGAATTCTACTAAGTTCTACCAGAACCGCTACCTAAGCTCTACCCTGCCTGTGTATAGCATAGTACCCATTAATCTAGCAACTAAGCGAATATTATGTACCCTTTTTCCCCTATTTCCTACTTTCCTTTCCTTACGCAACGTCTTAACTTTATTACACAGTTTATATATATAGCTTAATAATATCTACTTCGCTATATATTATCATTGCTTGTGCTTACTCTGTGACACTATATTGCGTTAACCCTATATACTACCCTCCGAAATGCAGAACGACCCCAAAGCCCCTATAACAGCCGTTGGCATTATATCTGCACTCCAAGAGCAATTGGTAGAAATATAGAAGTCCTTTATAGACGCCCTTATATAGAACCAAGCCACTTTAACTTAATAACAAGCTAAACAAGAAGCATGATACTGGCAATTAATTAAAGACCTCTAAGAAGAAATCCGCACCCTTAAGATGCCTATATTAGGGCCCTAAGACCGAATACTATCTCTAGAGATAAATACGCGGAATGAGAGCCCCAAACCTATAGTAGTTACTTACCCCAAACTAACTACTACACCGCAATAATCTAAACGACTACTAGACCCTCTGATATTTACTAGTAAACAATAAGAACTTTAATTATTCCTAAGCCGGCTTAAAATAAGCTAACTGGTAACGCTAACCACTACCTAACTAAAGCTAACCGACTCTGCTACGCCCTAAGTTAATTAGGAGGAGATATAGCTAACCTTATTAAACCTCTTTAACCGAACTTAGTACTAAGCCTAATTGTACTTCTTAAAGCTATATATAGTGACCCGAACCGCCAAGCTACTACTTAGAGAAAAATAAACCATATAACTTAAGAAATAAAAAGCTTCCTAGTATACTTCTCCGAATTCAACCGTTACGTAAAAAAAACAGGCTGGAACAACTCCGCACTAATTAATAGCCTTATTAAATCCCTAAGCCCCGAACTAAAAACCTCCCTAATAGATATAGACCTACCAGGAGCTCTTAATGCCTGCGCAAACATTATTAATAAACAATATAATAATATACTACGCCTGACACTGAAGTCTGCTCCTTAATATAATATGATAAACCCATAAACGTCTACTAAGTTATTATCTCAGCCTAAGCACCCTGACGCCATGGATATTAACACTAGAACCCTAGGATATGCCCTACTAGGGTCCTTTAAATGAGAACAACGCACTAAGCTAGGCCTCTATTTTAAGTGTAGAAGTAGCTCCTATCTCTCTAACCACTACTCCGTCCCTATGCCCTAATGTGAATTACGAACGGCTAACACTAGTAGCCGTTTACTGTATTAATCCTCTAGTTACCGTCCCCAATCTTTACCTAGTTCCAGCCCCACATCTAGTAAGCACCACTTATAAGGACAAAGCTATAACTAATACGCTATAAGAACTCCACCCTAATTACCTCTAAAAGGAAGGTCCTGGAGCTAAGTCGCTCTCTAGAACGGCGCTGCCTTAGGATCTTGTTAAATGCTTTAGATATTACAAACTCTGACTTTTAGGATTGCAGCATAACCATTAACTATTGTCTTTGGTAGAATAATTAATAGGTTAATGCTTAAGTCCTAATTAATACAGGAGCCAGTGGCATAGGATTTATTAACAAGATTTTTATATAAGATAATGGTTTTACTCTAACCCCCCTTAACCGGCATATTAACGTATTTGGATTTAATGGTAAACGCACTATCTCGGGCCGTATTACCTATATAGTATTCCTAAGACTCTAATACCTAAACCACAAAGAACTAATTAAGCTTTTTGTTACCACTCTAGGTCACTTAGTAATACTTAGACAACCTTAGATAAAGCTATATAAGGTAACCATTAATTGGGATAACCTTAAGCTTCTATTTACCGCCTCCCATTGCAAGTAGAAGTGCCTTACGACTTACTACTTAGACCCCAAACCAAAATCTGAAAAATCCACTAGGATCCATTAGTCTAAAATTTCCACTAATATCTACCCTATACCTAAAAAGTCTACCTAATTCCACTAAGAACCTAAAAATTATACTAAACCACACGAACTGACCCTAACTACTGTACCACCCCAAACCAAGCAGAAGCCTAAACTTAAGCTTAATATACAAAAGTACCAGAAGAACTAGTATTCTACTATAAAAAGGATACTTAAAGAACCCGAACCTAAATCTAATACTAACTCTATACCTAATACTAAACCTAAAGTTGAACAAGAAATAGTAGATAATTAAAAGGAAGTTACTAGCTAGTAACTTGCCCCCCTTTTTATAGATATCTGTATGATCGGAGTTACCCTGTTAGTATAACTCGCCAGAAAACCTGAATATACGATCTTTGCCGTTACAATGGCCGATATTGAAAAGGCCCTAGCACCAAAGAAGCACACTAACCCTGCTATAAAAGTACCAGTATGCCATTATAAGCATCTGGAAGTATTTTTATAAAAGGAAGCTGATAAGTTAGTGGAGTACTAACTATATGACTACAAGATCGTACTTAAAGAAGGAAAACAACTAGGATTTGGACCCTTATACGGAATGTCCTAAAATGAACTCTAAGTGTTGTGGAAGTACTTGGACGAATACCTAAGTAAAGGATTTATCAGAGCAAGCTCTTCGCCTATAGCTATACCTATAATCTTTGTTAAGAAACCTGGCGGTGGTCTGCGCTTCTGTATAGACTACCAAGCTCTTAATGCTATTACTATTAAGAATCGGTACCCGCTCTTATTAATTTAAGAGACACTAAACCGATTAAGTAAGGCTCGCTACTATACGAAACTCGACCTTATCTACGCATTTAACCGCCTCCGTATCGCAAAAGGAGATAAATGGCTTACAGCATTCCGTACTAGATACGGACTATTTGAATACTTAGTAACGCCGTTTGGCCTTATAAATGCCCTAAGTTTATTCTAACACTTTGTAAATAATACCTTATAACCTTACCTGGACGTTTTCTGTACTGCTTATATCGACGATATCCTGGTATATAGCAATAACCTAGCTAAATATAAGAAACACGTTAACCTTGTCTTGGAAGCCCTACGTGGAGCTAGACTATAATTAGATATAGATAAATGCGAGTTCTATAAAACGGAAGTTCTTTACCTCGGACTTATTATCTCTATAGACGGCATATAAATGGACCTAAAGAAGATTAAAGTAATTATAAACTGGTAAGAACCCAAGAATATTAAGGATGTAAAAACCTTTATAGGATTTGCTAATTTCTATTAATGGTTTATTGATAACTTCTCCGCCCTGGTTTTACCTCTTATGGCTCTAACCTAAAAGGATAAAGCCTTTATCTTTAATAAGGAATGTAAGAAGGCCTTTGCCTATTTAAAAGTTATATTCACTACTATACCTGTACTTTAACACTTTGACCTGAACTAAAAGAGTATTATAGAAGCTAACTTATCTAACTACGTTACTAGAGGCATTCTGTCTTAGTATAATAAAGAAGGGGTACTGCACCCTATAGTATACTTCTTAAAACGACTAAGTTTAGCCAAATATAACTACGAGATCTATAATAAAGAATTATTGGCTATTATTAGATGTTTTGAACAATGGTGACCTAAACTAGAAGGCGCTGGATTTCTAATTAAGGTCCTTAGCGACTATAAGAATCTATAGTACTTCACAACTATAAAACAGTTAAGTTATTGTTAAGCCCGCTAGTTAAAATATCTGTTTTAATTCTAATTCTTAATTACGTACCGCCTAGGCGTTTAAGGTTAAAAACCTAATGCCCTAACTCGACGTTTATAAGATATAATAGTATAGGAAGAAGCGCGCGCCTACTGTAAATAAACCCTACTTTGTCCCAAATTATTTAATCCCCTAGCTGAAGACCTTATAGTACACGTCCTTAAAATGACTAATTAATTAATTAAATAGATTATAATTAACGAATACCTAAATGATAAGTTTATCTAAGAGACACTTAAGCTAATTTAAGATGGCGTTAGACGCTCTAAAAAGATCTCTTTAAGTAAATATAAAGTTTGTGGAGACCGCTTATACTACTAGAATCGCCTAGTTGTCCCTAATTATGATGAACTTAAGCTTAAGCTCCTTAAACACGTATATGACCTACCAGTAGCCGGCCACCTAGGCTAAGGAAAAACCCTAGAGCTACTCTAACGGGAGTACTACTGGCCAAATATATATAATATAATACGAAGGTATGTCTCTAGCTGCTATACCTACTGACGAGCTAAAGCTTTGCATAAGATATATAACGGCTTTCTAAAGCCACTACCTGTTCCGGACTAAAGATGGAAGGATATTTTAATTAACTTTATTATTAATTTCCCTGAAAGTAAAGGCTGCACAAATATTATAGTAGTTATAGACTAACTATCTAAGATAAGACACTTAATCGCCTGCCCTAATATATTAGCACCTGCCGTTGCCCAACTGTTCCTAGATCACGTATGGAAACTCTATAGACTCCCCAAAACAATTGTTTCTAATAGAGGCCGCTAGTTCGTCTTAGTGTTTTAGAAAAAACTAACTACCTAACTCCGCATTAAAGTACTATTGTCTATAGTATATCACCCAGAAACGGATGGTTAAACGGAACATGCAAATGCTATAATAGAACAGTATATTTGGATATACACGTTATATCTATAGGACGACTGGATGGACTGGCTTGCATTTGCTGAGTTTACTATAAATAACTCCGTCTTAGAAACCACAAAGGTCTCCCTATTCCTGGCTAATTACGGCCAGTACCCACAAATGGGTTTTAAACCCTTTAGTAATATTCCTTGTCTAGCTTATCAGGCCTTATAAGTTGCAGAAGCAAATGAATTTATAAAGAAGATAGAAGAACTATAGGAGTTCCTTACTAACGAAATAATATGGGCCCAGTCTGTCTATAAAGCCGTAGCAAATAAGAACCGAACCCTAGCACCAGCTTACTAAATTGGTGACTTTGTCTGGCTAGACGCAAGAAATCTAAATACAAAACGACCTACTAAGAAACTTAATTGGAAGAACGCTGGCCCTTATAAGGTTAAAAAAGTTGTCTCTCCTTATACCTACCGACTGAAGCTCCCTAATACGGTTAAAATCCACCCTATATTCCATACGTCAGTCCTCCGCCCTGCCGCCCCTATATTAGACGCCCTGCCTGGACAGATCCAAGACCCTCCCCTACTAGTTAAAGTGGATGGTGAGGATAAGTACCTCGTTGAAAGAGTTAACAATATTAAGTACGACAAACGGAAACGCAAATATATATACCTTACAAAATGGAGAGGTTTTACTAAACCCTCATAGGAACCTACCAACTTTATAGGACTTATACAAGCCGTAGAAGACTTTTACGAACTCTACCTAGAACTACCACAGCCCCATCTTATAGATACTTGAGTTTAAAGGGGGGGTACTATTATAGGACACCCCCGTAATACCTTATATACGTCTACCTGTTTCCACCAACTAAACAACCGAAGACTGACCACGAGATAGCAATCTAACAGCAATCTGCCGTATTCCGCCGCAATCTGCTATCTCTACTATTGGAGTTACTAACTGGCAACTTTAAGGACCTCTAACTACTAAATTCTACCAAGTTCTACCAGAACTGCCACCTAAGCTCTACCCTGCCCGTGTATAGTATAGTACCCGTTAACCTAGCAACTAAGCGAATATTATGTACCCTTTTTCCCCTGTTTCCTACTTTCCTTTCCTTACGCAACGTCTTGACTTTATTACACAGTTTATGTATATAGCTTAATAATATCTACTTCGCTATATATTATTATCACTTATGCTTACTCCGTGACAACTAGCTTATAAATATAGCAGAGAGGAGGCGTTAATTTAAGTGATATTAATCCTATAAAACCAATTAGCGGAGCCTTAATTATAACTAAAAAGCTTACCTTTAACCGCTTGTAGTGTTTAATAAGTATATCTATAGTATATAGCGTCTAAGGTCATGCCTACTATATACAGCAGTTGTCCGGCCGACCATAACGTATGGATCTAGCATTTGGGCCACAGGAGAAACTAAAAAAGGCCCCCCTAAATCACTCCTTAAACCACTCCAAAAGGTCTAAACAGCCTGCCTCTGGAGCATAATAGGCGGGTATAAGCGAACGGCCACAGCACTGCTTAAGAAGGAAGCCAATATTCCCCCCTTATAACTATATATTAAAGCCGATGCAATGTAAAGGGTGTAAAAGGAACGCAACTCTAATATTATAAAGTATATTAAGACACGCCTAAACAAACTATAGAGGGACCCTAGGGTGCCCTATAGGAGAAGGAACCAACAACCCCAAAGTAGGGAAGATATATTAGGAAAACAGGTAGAGAAAGTAGAAGAAGAATAGTGCGGCGTTAGGGCCTAGGCCTATATAGAGGAAAAAGGGAGACGCGTAAGAGGCCAGTAAAGACAACAGTAAGGAAGAGAAAGGAGCTAAAGTAGAGCATAAAAGAATACTAGAAAACCATCTACCGTAACACAATACTGGTTGGACTGTCGCTAGAGAGACGCATAGGAGTTAAATATACAGAGGCAGACTTAGGCAAGAGGAACCCAAGCTATAGCATAGTTAATGCTATGGGGGGTAAATACCTAAGGGCTCCAAGAGGGCCTAATAAAGGCAGAAAATATAATGGCAACACTTCTAAGGACAGGAGTAATAGGACTAAAAGATTGGCTTTACTAGGTAGGTGTCCTAGTGGGTAGCCTAAGGTGCAAATATAGCTGGCTAAGACAGACACCAAAACACGTAATACTGTTATGCCCCTTACGCACCAGCCGAGAAGCAATGCTCTCAGCAGCTGGCATAGAAAACTATAATACACTGCTCTCAACACAGAAAGGCCTTAAGGCGGCTACCTGGTGGCTTATTAGCCAAAATGTGCTAGACCAGTTCCGGGTTGCAAGGGAAATAGCAGTTGCAAGGGAAATAGCAATAGAAGGCAAAGGGGCGACTAATAGGCGCCCCCTAATAACTCTACAGGAGTAGAGTAAAGTTTGTAATACTAGCGCGTCCGTAGACTTATTACGGCAGCAGTGGTTCCCAAGGAGGTCAAAAAGTAAGGTAGTAGAGCACCACTGATGACTCGCAGGCGACTCGCAAGCGAGTCCTAAAAAGGCGGGGAGATGGATTACGGGGTTTTCTTAAATAGAGTTTTCTCCCTATATGTATATAAGGAGTAGTCCGCGTGGGCCCAACAGGGATCCGAATCGGACGTTAAGCAATGAATAATAATAATAGTATATAGCGTCTAGTTAATTAATAAGAAGTTACCTTAGTTTATTATTGTAACCTTATAAAACGGCTTTAAGAAGGTATATGTCTTGTTAATAACATTCTAATCCTCCGGTAAGAGGTAATTGTCTTTTAATTCTTTATACTAACTCTAATAGTACGCATTAATTGCCGTTTAAACTTTCTTACTCTTAATTGCTTTAAGCATAGTATACCATAAGTTCCACTAAGTATTATTATCTAAAGGAATTAATTGTCCGGCTAAGGTTTTAAACTCGTTCTAGCGAACCTCTAATGCGCGAATGTGTATAATAAGGTTGTGAACTCTACTAAGTGTACCAATTTCTCTCTAGCCTGCAGCCTTTGCTTCCTTTATCTTTTATGCAAGCTTTTTATTAATTGCTGAGTTCTTATTAAGCTAAACTTGCCAAAGGGTTTTGTTAATTGTGTCTTTATCTTTAATATAGAGGAAGGCTTAGAGGGCAAGGTTGATAATATAACCACTATATTAAATTTAGTGATGAACTGGGTCCTAAAAAGGGAGCCCTTTTTCCTAAAGGGCTATAGAAATAAAGCGACACATCTTATTGTTTAAGCCGTGATTATTGCTATAGATATAGCCAATATTACCTAAAACCCTGTAGCTCTTAGTAATATAAATAAAGGCGACAGCCTGGTCCTTACCACTATATAAGGGGAGCTCTGGTAGAGTAAGTAGAGCCTTCTATAACTGCCTTATTTCCGCTTTAATAAAATGGATAATAATTGCTTAAAAGGAACGGTGGTTTAGCGACGTCTATATATTAATTAAGAAGTAGATTTTTAAGAGAGAGCTTTAAAGCTTTGCTTTAAGAATCTCGCGATGTACTATATGCGATTGCTTAATTAACTTTGGTATAGTTGCCGTCGCATTAATTATAACTTCCTTAGTAGTATAATTGACTGTTATAAGTAACGCGTGTAGCTCTGGCCAGGTAGCTGTATTATGTGGTAAATTTTATAGAGTGATAAGCTATATAAGAGCTTTATTAAAGGCATTATGATTAATAGTGGCTTAAAGAGTTCGTTCTTTTTAAGCTTTGTGATTAACCTATCTAGAGGCTTGTAAACTATTTAGTATATTTAAGAGGCGCTCCTCTTGCAATTACTTTGCTTAAATCTCTCTACCTTAAATCTCTATGCCGTGCTTTTTATCTAGGTAGGCGCGAATAGATATTAATAAGGCAGAGTTCTATTCGTATATTAAACAGTACCATATTTAATTCTTGCCATTGTGAATAGCTTTATAAGGGAGAGGATTGCGGGCAAGCCGCTATATAGAAGTAGCTAACTGGCGCCTTTTATAAGGCGACTTTGAGGTGGTTATATTTAGTATAGAGTTGCTTAACGCGTCGTTGCTGCTAGAGTAGGTAAATTAATTAGAATTAAGCTTAGAAATAGCAGAGGAGGATGTATTATTATCCTTAATTACGTCCGTAGATAAGGAAGGCATGGCGTTAATTAAAGGTAGATTGTATTGGGGTTGGGCTCTAGGGGTGCAAAAATTGTTAAAATTAATAATATTGTGCGCGATGACTTGCAAGATCTAATTTAATGCTTAGTAATTTTTACTTTTTATAGGGTTACTTAATAATTTTTAAATGTGTATGTATTGTAAGTAGGCCTAAGAGTTATTTACTAATATATCTTGCCTTATTTTTACCACTTTAACTCTAAAAATCTTTAATATTTAATATCTTTCAGTATTAAACATATTATATTGATATTGACTTTAACGTTTAATATTTAATATTGAAAATTTAGTAATCAATATTTGATATTGATAAGAGCACTGGTTCTAGGCGGTGGCAGTAAGGGCTTAGGTAGTAGTAGCGGCATCCTAGAGAATAAGGGCCCTATATATATGTTAGTATTTATATAAAGTAAGCAACTAGGGTAGATTAGTAAAGGGTGAGGCTTAAGTAATGCTTGTATAAAGTAAGAATACTTATATGTTAGTAGTTGATGAACTAGTAGTGGTAGTAGTGGTAGTAGTTATAGTAGTAGTGCTACTATTACTGCTTTACTTGTTAGTACTTAACACTTATATAAGGCAAGCAGTTAAGAGTATATTAGTAAGGCTAGAGGCTTAGGCAATGCTTATATAAAGCTAAAATACTTACGTTTTAATAGTAGCTAATAAGCTAAAACTGGTTGTGGTAGTAGATAGTAGCTAGGTTAAAGATAAAGGAAGAAGAGAGGTTAAATAAGGTAAAGTACTGTATAAAGAAGGAGCGCATAATTACGTATTATACGAAGAAATACGTATATATATTCTATTCTCTTTTACATCTAGCTTAGAGTATTCTTTTTTTTCCTTTTTTATCTATATAATTAACTCTTCTCTATTAGAACTCTTCTATTGCCATTTAATTCTACTTCTAATTTTTTAAGTATTTAAGTATCTTAATTATATTAACCCTAAGCTTTACTTGCTCCCATAAAACCATATAACATATCCCTAAAAATACCCGCTTTAGGTTATTACTTATAGCTGGAATTAATAGAATATTAATAGCCATTAATAAGAGTTGTGGCTAATACTTACATTACTTATCTTAATACTACTATTTAAGAGGAGAAACCTTAATATAAAGTGGGTTCTTGGCAATATAGTTCTTATACTCATTTTAGCTCTTTAGGTAATTAAACTTATTAAGGTTCTTAATAAGCTGCTTATATAAATTAAGATCTTCTTTAGATAAGGCCTTCTTGTACAATGCAGTACTTAATACTTGTGGTAAAGGCTAGGGGCCTTAATACTAACTTTAATACTCATTCTAAAGTTGCTCTACTGCATTAAACGCTGGCTTTTACCACTTCTTACTCTAATTTATTTTAATATACTCTATATAACGTTATAGATAAAGAATAATTGCTGCAGTATACAGTGGAGACTTATTAGACTTTAGGTAGTATTTATTAAATACTTTCTAACTAGCCTTAATCTGCTTATAAAAGAATTTATCTTCTTTATAATCTTCCTATTATACAATATTAGCCTATATATACTCCCTTTAAATATATATGCCTTACTAAGCTGTTTTTAAAGTGGTGCATAAGGAGGTCTATTTAAAAAAGTACATCTAAGATTATTGCATTATGCCCTTAAGTTATAAGAGTTGCTTTCTTAAAGATAAGAAGAAAGCCTATTATTATATAAAGCTATTTCCAGTCTACAGAATTTAGAAAATTATTATTTAAGCCATACTTCTTTATATATTAATCTATTGAAGGCTTATATTAAATAGCAACCTATAATATCTTATACTAGCTGTTCCATCTTATATAATTATTAAGTGGAATTTATCTTCCTACTAGCTCTTTAATAGCCCTTATACGGCTAGGAGAGCTTTATATATATATAATATTATTATAGAGCTTTCTAAGAGCGCCCATATCTTAAAATTTTTTATCTTTATTTTTAGCTTTATATAAATTAATCTGCTTAACTTTAACCTTAAAAAGAAAGGCTTAGACGGCAAGATTAATAATATAGCCATTATAATGGATTTGTTTATATAAATATTTCTATATAATAGCTTCCTCCTCTTTTATATACTTTTTAATCATATAATAATGTCACGGAACCCCACCGTAGGGGCCTCTATAGGAGAGCCCCGTGCTCTCGCGTACACCTCGCGTACAGCTTACGTCAGCTACGCGTAGGTATATCACCTTCTTACGCCCTCGACCCTTACGATCGATCGCGTAACGTCTTGTATACTCCTTAAATACATACGTTCAGCTACCATTGACCCCGTCCTATGACATTACGTTACGCCTTTTTTATTACCGACGCTTAGCCTACGACCAATTCTACATCTCTATAATACTATAGGCGCTGCTAGAAGCAGCGTGTCTCTTACCTCGTACTTCTAAAGAACTGATAATAGTAAGACGAAATTCCATACTAGCTACTATGTTAAACTTAAAGAACAATCTAATACCCATATTGAACCCACGACGCTAATTAATCCTAGGAGGATTTAATTTACTAACTATAGCCTTAACCCCTAAAGGGAAGCCTAGTGGCTTGAAAGACTACAACGACCTTAATAAGGTAGATATTAACAATATCTTATCCTTTATTAACTATACAACTACGGACAAATAAGCCGAAGGGCTACTACCTATTAAGATTAAGATATAAGACGCTGAGACTTTTTTAAAAATGGTAGCATAAGAACCTAATAAATACTACCGCCCTCTATAGAACTACTATCTAAAGCTTACACAAGCTAAAATGCGTACTGCTTAAGATTATAATATTATCCAAGACCTATAAGCTCGTGAGGCGCTCGCTAATAATATACGCTAAAAGATTAAAGACGACCTCCGTATGTCTAAACGCGACGTCTAATAATTAAAGAAGGCTAAGATTACACTTATTACTACAGTTATAGAAAGAGAGGGTATAATTAAATACCTATAATCTTAGCTTAATAAGCACATTTGTAACAATACTAGATACTTCTTTACCGCATATAACGCTACCTAAGTCTCTACGCCTCTAGCAACCTTACCTACCCAAACTGCCACTATAGGGTCTAATATACGCTACCCTAATCCCCTAATCTTCTAGGGTAACCATAAGGAATACAGCTACTAGAAGATATAAGTCTATAAGAAACTAACCCAAAGCGCCTACCTTTTCCCTATAGAAGATGCTAAAATTGACTATATTATTAGGCAAATAAAGGGCATCCTATTTAATAGGCTCTTCGCTTAATAGGAGACTAGCAGTTTTTAGAAGTAGCAGTCTTACTAGAAAGCCCTTAAGGACCTTAATTAAATATACTGCGACTATAACCTAGTGGCTACTAGTTAAGCCAAATTATATGCCCTAAAGATGAGTCCTACTAAATTATTTAATAAGTTCTATGTTAAATTCTAGGAATATACTAGAGTCCTCGCCTAAGATAATGCTAAAGACCAGAAAGATTTTCTTAAAAAAGTTACTTATCGCTTTAGTTACACAGCCGCCAGTTATAACTATAATAATGTTTATAATATAGTAGCAGTCCTATAGAAGATTAAACAATAGCTAAACTAGATTACTACTATAAACTCTTACCTAAAGACCTCCTTATAAAAGCCCTCTAGACCTACTAAACTACTAACACCCACTACTCTAAGCAACACTACTAGTTCTAATATTGACCTCTCTATACCAACCTTCCCGTAGAAGCTACTCCAGAAGCTAAAGCGTTGCTATAGATGCTATTGAGAAGGCTATTATAGCTATAGCCTAAACTATTATTATTCATTGCTTAACGTCCGATTTGGATCCCTGTTGGGCCCACGCGGACTACTCCTTATATACATGTGGGGAGAAAACTCTATTTAAGAAAACCCCGTGATCCGTCTCCCCGCCTTTTGGGGCTCGCTTATAAGTTGCCTATGAGTTACTAGTGGTGCTCTACTACCTTACTTTTTAACCTCCTTGGGAACCACTGCTGCTGTAACAAACCTACGGACGCGCTAGTATTATATACTGTACTCTACTCCTGTAGAGTTATTAGGGGGCGCCTGTTACTCACCCCTTTGCCTTCTATTGCTATTTTCTTTGTAACCCAGAACTGGTCTAGCACATTTTGGCTAATAAGCCACCGGGTAGCCGCCTTGAGGCCTTTCTGTGTTAAGAGTAGTGTATTATAGTTTTCTGTGCCAGCTGCTAAGAGTATTGCTTCTCGGCCGGTGCGTAAGGGCAGGTAGTTATATAGTAGAGTTCAACATGCCTGCTTATCCAGGCCTCTACCCCAGTTTTCTAGTATTTAGTCCTAGTTACCTAGGCCTAAAGGCCTAGGGGGCTTTCTATAAGCAGTTAGCTGCTACTACTAATTAACAGGGGGTTTTACTATTCTTTTGGATATTTTATAATGGGGTTAACCTAAGTACTAAACCGCCCCCTAGCGGTCTATATAAGAATCTCCTCCTAGAGTTGGTATACTTTTGTACGGCTTAGGAGCCTTCTATAGCCTCTAGTTTTACGCCTTTCTTTATTGTTTCCGCCGGTATAGGCATAAGCTGCCGCTTCTAGGGGTCGCAACTCCCTTCTTATATGCCTACTGGCGTAATCCTATAAGGGCGTTGTGGCTGCATCCTGTAATATAGAAGCCTTAGGTACCTTCTACAGTTGAGGCCCAGACTAAAAGCCTTCCCTGCCTAAGTAACTCCTGTTTGCTCCTTAAGTATACCTTACTGGCGTACCGCCCTAGAGGCGAACGGTTCCGTCTATTAGTATACCAACACGCGCATCCGTTCTCTTAAGCCACATAGTAGTCTCTCTAGCTAGGACGTAATCCTGCCTGTCTACTAGGTGCACTAAGGGTCAGGGCCCAGCTAAGGGGTAAGGTCCTTAGAGCTAGCAGTAGCTACTACGCACTACGCCCCGCGGAAGGCTAGTAGTAATATAGGGGCGCAACACCCTATACTACTACCAGTTCCTGTTTTGCGTTGCCTATAAGAGTCTCTTTATAACAGGCCGACCGTGTCTTGCAGGAGAGGGGCCGTAGAGACACTAGGTCCTATACCAGATAACCTACTCTCCCCTCTCCTACTAACTAAGCTTATATCCCCCCCTTTTATAAGCTGGCCTGTGTCTTTAACTGTCAAGTCCTTATCTAACTAGCCTGTGTTTCCCCTATAGCCTCCCCTATATATATGCATTAGGTTGCGATCACTACGCCTATTAAGACCCTCCTATAAGTTGCCTTATGTATATGCGCATTAGGTTGCGTGTACTACGCCTATTAAGACCCTCCTGTAAGTCGCCTGTAAGTTAACTGTGGGTTGACTATGAGTTAACTGTAAGTTAAACGTCATAGGGCTGTTAAAGCTAGCCTATATTTCCGCTGCCTAGAGCTTTGCCTATGTTTCCACTTTGTTAAGCCGTCTAGTCGCCGTCACGTCGCCATTACGTCGCTGTTGCTGTACCAGGTCGCGCGTACCACGCCTATTAAGACCCTCTTCTGAGTTACTTAAGTGTACCGGATACCAGATAGGCCTTTATAAAGGGGCCTTAACGAGTTCTCTAGGTAGGGCCTTAATAAGTTCTTTGCGGTGGCCTTAGGGCCTTAATAAGTTTTGTATAAAGTATCTGCGACGCGTTAACCTTAACAAGTTCTTATAAAAGGAGGATCCCTATGCCCTTATTACGTATACTTCGCGATTTTAGAGCTAGTGTAAGCCTAAGGGTGTCCTGTTATACGCCTAGGACGCGTCCACGTTAACTAGCTAGATAAGGCCAGTTTCAGGCCTAGCTGCGAGCCAGGTAGTTATATATCGGGCGGTTTTCATATCCCAGTTTCCCTTGCTAGGCCTCCCTAGATGGTAGAACAAGAGCTCTAAGCGGAGGCAGTAAGGCTCCTAGTGTTATTAAGGGCGATGCTTTGTACGCGTTGCGGGCCTATCACCATAGAGTTAAACGACAGCGCTGCACGCGCTGCGACGGCTCTCTACCATCGCCTCTGCACTTGGCCATTAATAGGAATAGGATTCCAGATGATGTTTCCACCCGCGGCGACGTGGACGCGTGCAGTAGGGCTTCTAGCCTAAACTACCTAATAGCTAGGTTTAGTGGCCGCCGCCTAATACCTAACCTAGTACCTTAAACACTAAATACGTCGCTATATACTACTACTGTATAAGATAAAGACGCAGCAATAGCGGTAGAGTTAGATATAGAAACGGAAAACGCTAAGTTTTAGCCCTAAGTTATAGGCTAGGATGCCTTAATAATAAGGGGATCTATATATCGACCTACTTAATAGATAACTTAGTAAAGATAAATAGACAGAAACAGATAGTTTTACCTATAATAGGAATTACTGCCAAAAAATAATATAAAAGCCGTTCTATAATTAATTGCGGAGCTACTAATAAATTTATAAACACCTAATTTATGCGTACTTATAACCTACCTACCTTACCTCTTATTAAAGCCCGCGCCCTATAACTTACTAGCGGTAGTTATACCACATAGAAGATTATTTATATAGCATAACTCCACCTAGATATAAACGGGCACTAAGAAAAGCTCTAAGCCTATATTATATCACTTACTAACTACCCTATTATCCTTAGAATAAACTGGCTTAAATAATATAACCCCGCCATTAACTAGAAAAAGAGAGAAGTAACCTTTAACTCTAAATACTATAGAGAGACTTGCCTAGGGCATGGCCTAGCCACCTCTACTTACTCCCTAGGATATTAACCTAAGGAACCCATTATTACTCTACCAATAACTAACTGCCACTATATAAGTGCCACGGCCTTCTACTGCATAGCATATAGAAAAGGCTAGACCGTTGCCGCAGCCTCCTAATTATAACTATATAAGCTTAATAAAGAATAGGACCACATCCTCTATAATAATAGGATAGATATAGTTAACCTCCCAAAAAATAATGCCCCTATAGAACTCCATGGACTTTTACCTTTAGACTTTAAGAAGTTTATAAAGCTTAAAAAAGGACTTACTAATAAGGAACTCCGCAAGCTTCTCCTTAAGAGGTACTATAACTTTATTAATATATGCTTATAAAAAAGTGTAGATATACTCCCCCTATATTAACCTAATAACTATGCCATTAATACTAAATAAGAAAAAACGCTACTCTATAAAAGACTTTACCTGTCACGATGACGATGTATTACATGCGAACGCTAGATAAACAAGCATTAGATTTGTAGAATTGATAGCTACGTACGGCTGTCATAAAGACTTAAGAGGATTGCTAGAGAACTTAACAGGAACGCAGCTGCGGCTAAATCTATATAAGGGCGTTTGGGCGGATAAACTATCTGCCGACGTTGTTAAACAAGAAAAGGAACCGGCTACGCGTACAGCATAGCGCTTGTAACAAGAGTCCCGTTATAGTACCCCCCTTCTAGGGGGTGACAGGTCTGATAGGGTAGGGTTAGGAGTTGTTACGGGAGTGTGGATACTAGGCAATCCAATAATTACATGCACCACAACAGAGACAGAATCCGTTCTTCATGCGATATGTATAACGCTCAGTAGACTTAGTAGAGGACGATCGCGATCGCGATAAGGTAGCAGATAGTAGACGGGAGCAGAAACTAGGTGGGGCCCTTAACTTGTTTCTAGACTGGGAAGCAAGGGCAAGACTAGCGGTTTAGAGCTAGAGGTTAACGTCCATAGGCTTATAGGCGGCGATGGGTTTCTGGGCTGGTTTCTAGACTGGTGGGTTCTGGACTGGCGGGTTCTGGATTAGGCGACAGAAGTGGCGATTAAGGCGCTAGACGAGCTTAACGTACTTACTATACAATAGACTAAATAGGGTATTGCTTAACTCCTTAAGAGACTGGCGGAGGGCAGGACGGAAGCTATAGTAGAGCGCTATAACACGTGATACGTCTGGCTAAGAGGAAGCATTGGCCTTATATACGAATCGCTTAAAGCGAGTAAGGTATGTAATAAGCAACTCCTCTTCTCTCTAGCGTATAGACAAAAAGCGCTAAGTAGCCTCCTGTTGTTCTCTTAGGTTATAGCAGAGGCGCTAGAAGAAAGAGAAGATATCCTTAGGGTCCCAGGACTAGGTATCTTCGGCTAACTAGCAGAGGTGTAGGACAGAAGCCTGCTAGGACTGCTTAAGGCGATCCTATATATAGTTAAACGCGTCAGTACCATTAAGCTAGTTTGTTGGAATTACAAGGTCATAAGGTCACAGCGGAGGTGTCTTGAGGGTCTATTTAATAATAGAGATGACGCAGACGATGAATATTGATTGATTCGTGATGCAGTAGATACGGTTGATGTCTATCTAGATTGACATGCAGAGCTTGACTTTGGCGACGTGTCCAGAGCTTAGTCAGCATCTCTCGCTTAATTCTAACACTCCCCCATACTGACGACGCTCTCCTCATCTGTCCTAAATAGGCAATTTTGAAGCTATTCCCAAATACCTTGCAAGTGCCATTCGGCCTACGTACAGAGGGAAAACCTAGTAGGCGAAAAACCTCCGTAACTTGCTCCATCTCCATCCGTTACCGTCTCTGTCAGTTACCGATTCCTAGCGTTACACAGTGCTTCGTAAATTGGTCGATCGGTAGCTGTTTCGTAAGCATATCTCCAGGTTAATCTTTACCTAGTATATATACCACCTTAAGTCGATCTTTCTAAACCATATCGTTCCGTACAAAGAGGTATCAAATCTTAATATGCTTGGCTTTCTAGTGGTGCTTTATATCATACAACAGGTTAACTGTGCTCTTATTATCGCAATAGAGCGTAGGGATAAAGGGGTCGTCGTCATCTCTCTCCCCTAGATCTCTCGTCAGCTTCTTAAGCCATACTGCTGACCTTGCTCCTTCTAACACTGCCATGATCTCCGCTTCCATTAAGCTTAATGCCGTCGACTTCTGCCTTTAAGCCATCCAGATCACTGCTCCCCCATAGCGTATGACTGCTATGCCTTGGAATGATATCCGATCGTATTCTATTCCCCACATAGCATCAGTAAAGATATTATAACCAGTAGGTAACGTAAGCTTGCATAGAGGAAGGTAGACTGCTCATCTTAAGTAGGTAATTCCTGCTTCGAGAGTGCCGTTTAGATATCATAGTAGCTGCTTACTTAAGCGGTAATGCGATTCTCCTAGTGCTGCCATAAACCTAGCTAACTAACCGACAGCGTAGCTGGTATTAGGACGTGTGCAGTTTAAGAGGTAGATCGTAGAGCCAATGATCTGCCGGTACACTGTCGCATCGTCGTACTTAAGGAGGCTTTCGATATCAGGCTTCAGGACAGTACCTGCTAGTATTAGTAGCTTGGCCAGATTGCAGTTGTCTATTTTTAGCCGTTCAAGTAGCTTCTTAGTGTACATCGTCTGATATAGCTTGAGGGTTCGGTTCGTACGATCTCGCTCAATTTGGAAGCCTACGAATACTTCTACAGGACCTAGGTCTTTGCATCTCCATTCTCTTAAGATTCTTATCTTTGTAATATCAAGGTATCAGCGCTTTCCTGCGATCAGCATATCGTCAACAAATAGCAAGATATATACTTCATTTCCTATAAAGAGATTGGGGTTAGCATCAGCTGCTTTCAAACCTATACTCTTAAAGAACTTCTTGACCATCTAAAACCATTCTCTCGGTGCCTGCTTTAGGCCGTAAAGTAACTTATTCAGCTTTAAGTAGACGTCTTTTACGCCCTTAAGCTCAGGTTCGAAGTCTCTTAATAGGTCAGAAATCTGCATATAAATCTATTCTTGCAACGGCGGGTTCAAGAATGCAGTTTCGACGTCGATATAGTCGAGTTCAAGGTCTTCTGCTGCCACCTTTGCCATCAAGAACCTGAAGGTGTTGTATCGTACGACAGACGCAAATGTCTCAAAATAATCGATGTCGGGGGTCTGCTTGTCTCCCCAAATGCACAGTCTTGCCTTCTTGCGAATTACTTCTCCCTTGGCGAACTTGTGCTTCAGAACTAGCTTGCTCAGAAGTAACGACCTTCCTTCTAGTACTCTCCCCCTCATAATGGTATAGGTGTGCATTCTCTTCAGTACGGGCGTCCCACCCTTAGCATCACCTTGTAGATTCAAGCGTCCTACTTGATCTGGACCTAGGCTTCCCACTCAATTTAAGCGGCCCACTCGGTCTTGACCTAGGCTTCCCACTTAATTTAAGCGGCCCACTCAGTCACCATCTGGCCTACTCGTAGTTCCCGCTACTGGAGTCTCTATCAGCACCTGGTCTTAACCTAGGCTTCCCACTTGATCTAAGCATCCCGCTTGATCTAAGCGGCCCACTCAATCACCATCTTGCCTACTCACAGTTCTCGCAACTAGAGTCTCTGTCGGCGCGTTTAAGGTAGTAGGGGGAGGTGCAGGTCAGCTCGCAGCTTAATTCAAGCGTCCCGCTTAATCTTAATCTGAGCGTCCCGCTCAATCTTAACCTGGGCTTCCCACTCAATCTAAGCGGCCCACTCGGTCACTATGTCTCGTAGCTTGCCTTATAGCATGCACCTAACGTGCTCTATAAGAGACCTATACTCGTTGTAAGCATAGCACGTTCAGGGTCAGGGTAGATTAAATCGCTGTCAAATTCTTCCTCAGCTATTGCTACATTCCCTGCTTCCTCTGCCTTAGGAGCACCTTGATCTTTCTTCTTAGCATTGTCAAATCTAAATTATTTGAGCAGGGGACAGTCTTCCTGGTAGTGGCCTTCCTAATAGCATACTCTGCACTCGTCTTTCTCTAGTGGCCTTGGCTCCTTGCTATAGCTATAGCTCTTGCCTACTCGAGACGACGAGCTATGGCGATGACGTGATAAAAAATGATCGAATCTACCAGCACGACCTCTGCCCCTTGTTCGACCTTGGTTTCCCCTTCTCCCCCTAGGTTCGTCTTTCCTCTCTTGTGCAAGTACTGCATTTTGTACCTATATAGGGAGAGCAGTCTCATGCTCCTGAAGAAGGGTAATGCAACTCTCAAGGTCTCTTTTGTCTTGTAGACACCAGGTCTTCGCATTCTGCCATGTGACATCGCTTGGGAGGGCCAAGAGAAGCTGCTCTTTAATATCATTGTTGGTAAGTGCTCAAGGGGTCAAGGCTAGATTAATCTTAAATCGATTAAGTATTTAGAGGAACTTAACGATTCGCATCTTCGTAGGGTCGAATATAGTGCTGTAGAACTCTTTATGGAGTCTAGAGATATAGACCTCGTCTTTAGCCTTATTAAACTTCTTCATTCCTTCCCACATTCCTTAAATATCATACGCCTTTATTATCGCACGCATCTCTTCCTAACGGTCGTCTCCTATTGAATTGTAGATGATCTTGTTTGCTTCCCCTCTTCTTCTTCTTCCGTCAGCTAAATTAACTCGATTTGGGTCCTCTGCACCAGTGACAAAATCCTAGCCCTCTAACATGATTAGGGCTGCCTTACAGGTGCGCTCCTAGTCTGCAAAGTTGTCTCCATTAAAAATAATGATTTTACCGGCCTTATAATCGTATGTAGGTGTCGTTAAGGTTAAGGTAGAGGAGGTTATTTTCGGGGTTAATTTTCAAGTCAAGAGAGGTGTCGCTACCCAGGCTCATAACCTGTTGGAATTACAAGGTCATAAGGTCACAGCGGAGGTGTCTTAAGGGTCTATTTGATAATAGAGATAACGCAGACGATGAATATTAATTGATTCGTGATGCAGTAGATACAGTTAATGTCTATCTAGATTGACATGCAGAGCTTGACTTTGGCGACGTGTCCAGAGCTTAGTCAGCATCTCTCGCTTAATTCTAACATAGTTGGATTGGAGCTTTGCCCTAATTAACGGGAGCCACGTATATAACGTAAGAGGCTTACTATTAAAGTATAGTGGATTAGGGAGACGCGGACAAGTAGTTAGGGCAGGCGTAGGGCGGGTCTGGAGGTGAAGCTAGAGCTGGAGCTAAAGCTAGTGGACGTTAACGCGTAAGGTATTAAGGTTTGATTAGAGCGACTAGATCTTAGTACACTAGTTCTAAAGTTCCTGCTATAGCTGCTATACTAGTAGGAGAAGAGCTAGGTTAGATATAGTAGCTATCTAGAAAGAAGGAAGAAAAAATCTAGACTAGATACTGTTGGTAGCACTTTAGTAGCTACGGTATAGCAATTGCTTAATTAGTTGTGTTATTAGTGTCTAGAGGGAGAAGAGGTCTATTCTATATATTAGTAGTAACTCTTATGGAGCGCGTATGCGCTAATTCCAAAATAGAAAAGAGTAAATGAAATGGGTCCAAATACTGGTAACTCTCTATATGATTGGCCTAATAACCCGTATACATAACATACCGCATATAATATTAAAATCCAACTCCAGTCTCTATATTCTACGTTCACTTAATTTCTTACTAACTACTCAACCTCTCTCTACCCATTCCTTTGTATTCAAGTTGATTGTATTTATGTTGATAAGGTTTCTTAATGCGTTATAAGCGTTTGCTTTTGTTATTGCGTCTATAGGGTTTAAGTCGCCGTTAATCCATTTAATCTCCGTAATTATGCGTCTCTTATATAATTGGCGCAAGCATATTAAGTTAACCATTAATCTCTTCTCCTAAGTACTTCCTAACTTAACAAAGTATTTGTATAGCGACTTGGAATCTATACAGAGTATAAGTAGGAGCTCCACCTGCAAGATCTTCTCTATTGTAGACTTTAAGACCGCGCCGTGATCGAATCCGTGAGCCATTGCGTATAGTTTAGAGGCTAGAACTGAGCAAGTAACCCTTTTGCACTTAATAGAGGACCAATGAACGATATTTATACTGCTACTGTTGTTAGCGATTGCAATTATAAAGCCAATTTGTGAGGTGTTGTCAGCGTTGTTAGTAAAAGAGGTATCTATAAATACCATAATCTTAGGTAATTGGAGGTCTAAAGGTACAAATTATAGGCCTCTTAACTTGTTGTTAATTTGCCATTGTAAACACTTATTTAGCTTCTTTACGTTACCTTCTTTTGGGTTAATAACTTGAGCCGCAAAGGAAAGATTAAATAAAGACTCTAGTTGGTATATAGAGGCAATATACGCTCCTCTTGCGCGTTAAGCAATATATTAATCTTTTGGGGTAACCGCAACTCTTTTAGTGCCTCTTAAACTTATAAGATTAGTAGTCTTAAGGTTAACAAGGTTCAAGTTCTTACACTAGCATATTTGGTTAAATATAATAGAGTTATTGTCATTAAGAGTAATTTAACCGCTATTAAACTTAATTAGAGTACTTGTTGTGAGTTTCTTATATTCCTTTGCCATAAACTTAGCGTTTATAAGATTAATTTCCTTGTTTTGTACAAACTCTTTATTTCTAATAAATAGAGTATTGTTGGTCTAGAGGCCAACAATTCCTACTCCGGCTTTATGCGTGTAGAGGAGGTAAGGGTTGTAGGTAGACTCCTTTATCTTAAGCTTCTCTATGTGGTAAAGGTGGTATGTTAAGAACCAATAGTTGCCAGCCTTAGGGATACCGTATAAAGGCTTAATTACCTTTATAATAGTATTGTTGCCAAGTTGCAAGATATCTAAGAGTTCTAAAGGTGGGCGAATATAGAAATCGCGATTTAAAAGAGTGGTAGATTATATATACGCTTATAAGATGTTACGGAGGTACAGGGAGGCGCCTTCCTTAAGAAAAGAAGGTGTGAGTGCAAGTATAATTCGTTGACTTGATTGTTGAATGGTAAGTAACTATATTAACACCAATTCCTTCTCCTAATTGTTATAGGCTTGTATAACTAATCGTGACTTCTTAAACGCTTAATCGGTGCCCTTGTTCTTAATATTATTAACGAATTGGGAGTTAAATATACAGGTGCCTTCTAGTACTGTAGAAGTATCAGTAATTCGAAATACGCCCTTTTTAAGTAGGCCGTTAATCTCCTTTGTACGGGAGTTAGTATATAATGGAATTGCTATATAGACAGTAACATTAGGTCCACGAAATCGTTTAGGTCGCTGGCGGTTATGTTATGGTCGCCAAATTGGTACCTCTTGCTCCTCTTCTCCTTTGCTGACTTGCTCTCTGTTAGATTAATCTCCCTTAAAGTCTCCAACTGTACTCTCTTCGTAATACAGCTTAATATAAGTTAATCGGAAATTAGTAACTCTAGATAAGAGTTTAACCTTATAAGTCTCGCCGGTAATTCTAATTAATGGGAAGGGGCCTTTCCAGCCTCCTTTCTCTCTGTATATAAGCACTAGGGAATTAGGTGGCAGGTTATATAAAGCTTCCGTATTGGGACTGTTTTGAGTATTGAGTGCGTTGTTAACCATTCTCTTAGCTCTCTCCTTCGTGATCTCTTCTATTGCTTTATATATGGCGACAGCACATTGTTGAATTGATAGTGCTGGTACATTACTATCTAACATTCGTGGGAAAGTACTAAATACCAGTAGAGTTGGTACCAAGCCGTTGGGGCCCGTAGAATCATTTAACGCCTTAACAGCTATCTATAAATATGCCTCCTTTGAGATATCTGAACCTATCTCTTCTTGAATGATCTTGTAGGCGTGAAGAAGGGTTATATAACCTTATTTGACCTTTCCGATGCTCCAATAAGCCTTAATGGGCACGCACTTGGTCTTTGTTGCAACTATAGAGGCGTTTTAACGAAACTCACGGCTGTTGAAGTTGGTGCCGGCGTCGTATATAACTAAATTAGGGGGACCGAGATAAGTATTAAGCTAATAAGTATAAAGAGCCTCCTAGGTGGTTTTTATAGATATATTTTTTAGAAATCGGGCGGTGGTAAATCCTATAGCCTTATTAACAACGTGGAGTACTGGCTTGCTGTTAATGTAGAAGATATCAATAAATACCGTATAATTGAAGTCCAAATTGTTAGGAAGCTTGAACTTGAATCTATATAGGGATTTGCCGTGCTTTTGACAATAGTAATAGTACTTAGTTAGCTTCTTAATCATCTCTTTATTAATATTGTGACCTAAACGCTTAAGTAGAGCATATAACTTCCCAACTAAAGGATGGCCGAAACGACGGTGCAATTGTGATAACTCTATTGCCGTTAAGTAGCATGCTGTTAATATAATTAATACAGTAACGAATTGCTGTAGAGTCTTTTCCTATAGTAGGAAGGGGTAACCGAACTGTCGTGCCACTGGCACTATTAATATAGGAGTTACTACCTCATTAGTAAGGTTATTGTAGTAGCAACCCAAAGAGTCAAGATCTCGCAGGCTTATAAGAAATGGGGTATCAGCGCGTACGATATAAAACATAATCTCTCCTACCAGTGATTGCACTTTAAGAGAACCTACTAATGACGTTAAGCCAATTCCGAACTTAACCTTAATGGCGCCGGCGTTAGAAGTATTAAGTGTGGCTATTAAGTCAACGGTCTCCTTATATGTAAGATATTGGCCGAATCTAGCAGTTAATACTCTTGCTGCTCCTGTGTTAATTATAATACTATACCATTTGTTAGAGTTGTATCGAGAGGTCTCTTTAGAGGTGGTTAAATACGTAAAAGGGAAAGTAGACTTATTAGGAACTACTCCTATAAGTGCGTGTTAAGTTATAAGGTTGCTTAACTTCTTAACTGTTAATAATATAAAGTGTTTGGCATATTTAGTATCTTCTTTAAGATTAAGTACGAAGGTCTAAAAGTTATTAAGATTATTGTCGTCTTCGGTGCCTTCGTATTTGGTAATCTATTAGGCAGCATTCCGATTAAAGGTACGGCTGTATTTACGTCTATACTTCTCTTTCTGATCTTCTTGCTCTTTTTTTAAGTGTTTGGTAGACTAATAGCCTTATTTCTTGCAAACAAAGCATCTCTTGACTTGTGAGTTACGAGGGTTGCGGAATTAAGGATTTTGGTCTTAAGGGTATCGTTCTTAAAGGTATTAAGTGTTGCGATTCTAAGGGTATTATAGGAAGCGTTAAAATCGCGAGGTACCGCGATTATTGTGATTATTGTTATTGCGAATGTATCGGCGGTCTATATAGTACGCTTCTTCCTCTTTATCTTCTCCTATAATATAGGCAGCTATAGCTAGTAGGTGACTTCTCTTGTAGGTAATAATTAAGCTTTAAAGAAAGTTAATTAAGGCTGGTAATGTATTAGGTGGTTAAAAGTATATATAACTACAAGCCAAGTTGTCTTGATACGCAATAATTAAGCGCTATTGTAAAGCGGCGTTACCCTTTATAGTCTTGTCGGCGCCGTTCTGTGCTTTTTGGAGGTCTCTAACTAAGATATTAAGGCATTTCTTCTTCTGTTTGGCCGTATTCTCCGGTTAAGATATAACTTCCTTTAGTGTAAGGCTGTTAAATAACTAAAGTTAAGAGCGGCGGTAGTTATCATTCTCAAAATAGGCTCGTGTTGTACCGTAAAGTTAAGTGAAAGTAGGTGTACTTTCTCTATACAATGCTTGATTTGTAAAGAAGTGGTTAAAAGCATCATCCTTTAGTATATTGGAATATGCCTTTGCCTTCGTTGCGTTATTAGTAATATTGAGTTGCTTATAGTAATTCTTAAAGATATTAAGTTTAATGTTAAAGTTATCATTCTAACCGCTGTATTTGTTGTCTACTGTGATTAACTTTATAAGGGAAATGATATCTCTGGCAGTACGGTCTGCTGGTAAGAGTGGAGGAGGTAAGTTTTGGTGTTACGTAGGTTATTATTTAACATCATCAAGGTTGCCAACTCGTACTTTAACTCCGCCTGTCTTTAGTATATATGCTATAAGGTTTAACTTAAATTCTCCATCCTTTGGTATTGTTTGTTGAATCTCTAGTATTATTTAAGCAGTTGGCTCTTCCTCCTGAAGGCATTTATACAGTGCGTCGTTTAGCTTAGGAGGGCGATTTGACTTATATACCTAAACTCCATACTTACGTAGAGCACTTTATAAATTGTGTAAGTGTGTCTTATTAACTTTATCAAATAGCTATACCGTCTATTTATTAAAGTCTTCTTTAAATTACTCCTAGAGATTACTATCTTATAACTATAATTAGTTGTAGACCCAGTATTTGTGTCTTATAAAAGCATCTCTCTTATCTTTCTCCTTATTTATAGGATTAAAGCCGTTAGGCTACTAATCCTTGTTCTCTAGCTTTGCTAACCAGTCCGCTATAGCTTGTATTTATTGTATAGGAGGAGGTGAGGAGGGAGGCAGAATTGGTCGCTGTGGGGTTTTCAGAGGTATAGAGGGAGGGAAAGTTGTTGGTATAGAGGCCGTATTAAGTTCGTAGGTTGCGATGAACAGTAAGACGCGCAGGTGCCGCGAATACGTGATGGACGCGATATAGAAAGATGAGCATAGGCAGGCCTCTGAATCTTTAAATGCGAATTAAGTTGTAGAAATATAAGCATAGGTAGGCGTCTACTTCTTAATGCGTATTCCCTAGCAAATCTCACACAAGGGTTCTCTGTATAGGTAGGTGGGCCTTTTGTGGTTGATTCCTCTTTAAAATAGTACCATCTCCTGATCTGTGATCACTGATTAGTGTTGGTAGCACTTCGGTAGCTACGGTATAGCAATTGCTTAATTAGTTGTGTTATTGGTGTCTAGAGGGAGAAGAGGTCTATTCTATATATTGGTAGTAACTCTTATGGAGCGCGTATGCGCTAATCCCAAAATGGGAAAGAGTGAATGAAATGGGTCCAAACAGATACGTTAAAGACTCTGCGTGGAAAGTCCGTAATAGCTTTGCGCTATTATTAACGTCTAGCTAGACGGGACGAGCAATCCTAATATCATAATGACGATATATTATATACAAACGCTAGATAAACAAGTATCAGATTTATAGAATTAATAGCTATATATGGCTGTTGTGGAGACTTAAGAGGATTGCTAGAGAACTTAATAGGAACGCAGCTGCGGCTAAATCTATATAAGGGCGTCGGGGCGGATAAACTATCTGCCGACGTCATCAAACAAGAAAAGGAACTAGCTACGCGTACGGCGTAGCGCTTATAACAGGAGTCCCGTTACATTACTTAATATTAAAAGACGAACTTCTAGTTATTAAAAAGTATATTAATAAGCACCTTAATAAAGGGTTTATTTATCCTAGCATATTTTTAGCAGCTGTCCCTATCCTCCTTACTAAGAAGCCAGGAGGAGGTATTTAATTCTATATTAACTATAGAGGACTTAACGCTATTATAATTAAGAACTAATACCCTATACCACTTATATGTAAGACTTTTAAGCGGCTTAGCTAAGCCAAAATCTATACTAAGCTTAATATTATTGCTGCCTTTAACCGCCTTTAAATACGGGAAGGTAACAAATAGAAAACCGCATTTATATTACGCTTTAGCCGGTTCGAATATACCGTTATACCCTTTAGCGTATATAACGGCCTAGGTAGCTTCCAAAGCTATATTAATAACGCCTTATGGGACTACCTTAACGACTTCTGCTCTGCGTACCTAGATAATATACTTATTTATAGCAATAACCCTTCTAAGCATACTAAGCACGTTAAAAAAGTCCTATAGCGCCTTAGGGACGTAGGACTTTATATTAACTTAAAGAAGTGCGAATTCTTAGTTATAGAAGTAAAATACCTTAGACTAATTGTTACTACTAAGGGTATTCATATAGACCCTAAGAAGGTACGTATAATTACTAAATGGTAAACCCCTAATTTTATTAAGGACGTATAAGCCTTCCTTAGTTTTACCAACTTCTATTAAAAGTTTATATACAACTTCTTAGGTGTTATAGCACCATTTATAGTAATAATACAAATAAAAGGCCCTTCTATAAAAGAAAAAAAAAGTTACGTTTTACCTGGACGCCTAAATATAAGAAGGCGTTCTAAGACCTTAAAGATGCTTTTACCAAAGCACCTATCCTAGCTTATTTTATACTAGGATAATAACTCTATCTTAAAACTAACTCCTTGGACTATATTAACGCAGGCGTCCTTTCCTAGATAGGTAATAACGGCCTCCTCTACCTAGTTATATTCTACTCGTTTAAGCTTATACTATAAGAATATAACCATAAGATCTATAATAAAGAACTACTTGCTATTATATAAGCGTTTAAGGAATTCTAACTAGAACTTTCCTTAGTAGAACCTAACCAGCTAACTAAAGTCCTTACGGACCATCGCAACCTTAAATACTTTATAACTATAAAACAGCTAAATTAACGCTAAGTACGCTAGAACGAGTTCCTCTCTAGTTTTAACTTTAAAATTATATATAGGCCAGGAGTATAAGGTACTAAGCCTAATAGCCTAATACACCGCTTATAAGACCTTCCTTAGTCTAAAGATAACCTCTATAACCAGTTCCAACAACAGATAATCCTAAAAGCATAAAATTTAGCCCTAGGTATACTACTTATAATAGAGCCAACTGTACCTTAGCTTTATATAATAGAACTAAAGTTACCTCCCAAAATTAATAAGCTTATTACTATGGTATATAATACCTCTATTAACATATTACTGTACTAACTTATTGTTGCAAAGACCGCTGGCACCTATATAATGCCTACTAACCTCTAAAGCTTAGGCTAGATTGATATGGCAGCCTTAGAAGTAAAAGAGAATAGGTTCTATTATAGAGGCCGCCTATTTATTCCCAACTTAGAAAATCTACAACGGCAATTAATCTAAATAGCCCACAACCTCCAATTAAGCGGCCACCTAGGTAAAAAAGGAGCCTATAAGCTTTTTAGCCAATACTAATTCTAGCCTAAAATAATAGACTTAGTTAAATGCTTTATAGGCGCCTACTATGGTTATAAGCGCGCTAAGGCCTTTAATACAAAGTACTAAGGACTACTATATCCTCTACTAGTATCTATATAACAATAGGTAGATATTGCCATTGATTTTATTATTGACCTACTACCCTATAAATAATAGGGCCGTACCTATAAGAATATCCTTACAATAATATACCAACTTATAAAAGAGCGCCACTATATCCCAACTAAAGGCGTAGCTGTTAGTGACGTTACTAATTGTAACGGAACCTTGTAGCAAGAACTACGGTGGATTCGTCAATGGGCTAGGTGTGTAGGTAATAACAGTTAACAACGTAATAATAACTGGTGGAGTGGTTGCCCAATAGATTAACTCTAATTGTATTCTAAGATTTACTACAAAGAGAGAACTATCTGGGTAGGGACTGTGGTCCTTTAAATACACAACCGTACGCCTAAGAAATCCCTTCGCTCTATAAGGTATATATACTCTATCTACTCTACCTCGTAGATTATATAGATTATATAGATTATATAGATCATATTATATAACCTCGGCTACTATTCCTTGTCATATAGTTCCACCAGATCCATTCTGGACCGTGCCTATATTAACCAACTAGCTTCCTCTAACTCCTCTCCAAGTAGTTATAATATTATACTTAAGCTGTCCGTAATACCATCTCCCTCCTCTTTATCTTTGTCCTTAAAGATTCCTAATATCTCCAAGTTATCCACTAGAGGTGTAATGTCTATCTAATCAATCTGGTTGATATCCTTACTCATTATACCTAAAGCATCCTCTCCTTCTTCTACTGTCTAACGTGCTCGCACTGTTACTGCAATACTGTTGCTGGGTAAAGTTATACCATCTCTATATTCTTATTATGCGAAAGAGGGGTTGGTATATATTACATTAGCGAGTCCTTTATCTCAACAACCCTCTTCCTATTTAGAGTGCACTAAAGCAAATATTCGGTCGTTGTGCGACGTTCACTCTATTTCTAACGCTAAGTATACGCGTCCTATAACTCTTAACAGTCTTTAAGTTCCCTAAGTAACTTATTATAGGGTCTTATGTTTAATCTACCGCTGCAAAGCTTAATAATAAGCTATTAAGTGCCTTAGGCGAGATTCGTCGTCTTTAGGTTAAAGATTAAGCTTGTGCTGAGTGGGTAAAGGATAAGGAACGCCGTGCTCTTAAAGCCCGCGCCTCTGCCCATGCTTGACTGCTTCGTCTTAAAAAAGTGCGTAAGAAGGTTCGTTCTAAGGAGTGGAAACTTATTTAATAGGGTCTGTCTAAGCTAGGTAATAAGAGGGTAGTATCTTTAGAGAAGGAAATAACTCTAAGTAATATAGTAGTTGCTCTTCCCAGGTCCCCCTTAGGTAACTCATTCTTTGGTAATCCTTTTTTAATGCTTCTTAACCTACTTTCTTCTAATACTCCTGTACCTTTCCTATAGCGTTCTCTAGGTTACTTAGTGGTTCCTAGGTAGTCTCACTATAGCCTATCTACTTTACTTTATACTATGTTTTGTTATCTACGTCCTTATAACTAATAATCTTTAAAACTTACCATTTGTCTTCTTCTTGCCCTCTATACGTGTTCGCCTTATAGACTAGTAGTTTAACGTTCCTGTATACTGGCTCTAGCATTGCAATATACTGTATAGGGTAGATTCTTATTTTGGCTAATAGGTTTAGTTTATATATAACTAATAAAATTCTCTACGTAATTTTAAAAGGTCCTAGTCTAACATAATCTAACTTTTTACTTAGTCGTTAACTCTTGAAATTTTTATATAGTAGCTACACTTTATCCCCCTTCTTAAGATCTGGTCCCTTAGATCTCTTAGCATTATAGTACCTTTTCATTTACTCTTATACTAGTTTAGCTGTTTCTTTAAGGTCTGTATAAAGATTTATTAAAGTCTCTATTCTTTACTTAACTATATTACTCATTTTCTTTACTTAATGTGGTGATAATAATATTCTTGGCTTGTACCCATAGTTTGCCTTAAATAGTAATGTCCCCATTTCTTTTTATAGTGTTATATTATATATAAACTGTGTAACTGGTAATAATGATACCCAATTGTTTTGTGTATAATTAATATAGTGCCTTAGATACTATTCTAGTATCTAGTTTATCCTTTCTATTTATCTATCTATCTGCGGATAATATGCTGTTAAGGTTGCTGCTTAAACCCCCTATTTAGCTAAGAATACCTCCTAGAATGCTGCTATAAATCTTAGATCTCTATCTGATATAATCTTACTTAGTGCTCTATATCTTATAAACACTTCCTTAATATAGATTCTAGCAACATCTTCTACTAATATCTCTTCTATATATACTATAAAGTATCCCTACTTTATTAGCTTATTTACTATTACTAAGATCGCGTTATAATCTTATCCTATAATAGGATCTCTTAACTTTAGTAACTTAATAATAAAGTCCTATAATACGACCTTCTATGGTCTCTCTGGTATTTTAACAGGTTATAACCCTCTATACGGCTTATGCCTCATTAGTTTATTTCTTTAGCAATTTAGATATTCTCTTATAACTTATCTTACTAGTCCCCAGATTCCTTAAATAATATACTCCTCTTAAAGTCTTAACACTAAGCCTATAGCTCTGTTATGTCCTTAAGTTAGTCCCTTATAAAACGACTTAATAAACTCTTTTACAATAGACCTTGGAATATAAGTTGCTTCTTTATTTTTATACTATTCCGTATCCAGATCCTCTACCTATACTTCTTAGATTTTCTATATCTAATCACTCTCTGGTAATTTATAGATCTAGCTTTCTTATATTACTGCTATTTTGGGATAATTGTACCTAATTAATCTGTCTTTGTCCTTTCGCAATAAAGCCCCTAACAGTTTTTTATTACTTTATAGTTTAGCTTTTCTGCTTAAAGCATCTGCTTATATATTGTCTGTGCCCTTAGTATACTAAATTTTAAAATGATATTCTATAAGCATTTCCGCCCATTTAACCTATCTTTAGTTAAGTTCCTTTATTATTAGGAATCCTATAAGGTTCTTATAGTCCGTCTTAACTATAAATGGTTTCTCTGTGCCTTATAAGAATGCTCTCTATTTCTTAAGTACTACTACTATACCTAACAACTCCTTGTTATAGATGTTATAGTTTAACTCTAGTAGTGTTATCTTTTAACTATAATACGCTATTGGATACTATATGTCCTAGTGCTTCTATAGTAAATATACTCCTAGTATAAAGTCTAATGCATCTGTCTTAATAACTGTTTCTAACTTTAGTTAGTAAATCTTGAGGATTAGTTTCTAGGTAAATAACTCCTTAAGTTCCTTAAACAACTTCCTTTACTTATTAGCCTATACCTATAGTTCCTCTTTCTTAGTTAATTAAGTAAATAGCTTAATGCTTTTTAACCATTATATAATGAACCTCCTATAGTAGTTACAAAACCCTAGGAATGATCTTAACTGTATAATATTCTCTGGTTCTTACTAACTTACTATAGCTTTAACTTTCTTTAGGTCCATGCTGATTTTTCCTAGTTTAATAATAAATCCTATAAAATCAGTTCTCTTAGTAAAGAACTTGTATTTCTTAATTGCTACTAGCATCTGTTCTTTTTATAGTCTCTTTAAGACCCACTCTATATATTCTTTACGTTCTTTCTTACTTTCTAAGTAGATAATAATATTATTAAGGTATACTATAACAAACTTATTAAGGTGTTTTCCTAATATGCTATTAATTTGCTTCTAGAATATTACTAGTGTGTTTGTAAGCCTGAATTGTATAACTAATAGCTTATATAGTCCTTCCTTTAACCTAAAGGCTGCCTTCTATTTGTTGCCTTCCTTAATTCTAATCTGATGATACGCCCATCTTAGATCTATCTTTGTAAAGATTTTTATATTACCTATCCAATCCTAGATTTTGCTAATTAAGGGTAAAGGATACCTATCCTTTTTGGTAATACTGTTTAACTGTCTATAGTTAATGCACATCCTAAGTTTTCTGTTTTTCTTTAGGATAAATAGTACTAGATATCCTACTGATAACTATAATGGTCTAATATATCCCTTTTATAAGTTTTCTTGGACAAACTCCTTAAGCGCCACTAACTTAGTTTTAGTAAGCTTATAGATTGGAAAGAACTTTAGACTTATTCCTGGTTTTAACTCTATTTTATAGTTCTATACTATATATTCTAATAGCTTTTTACTTTCTAGTGACTATAACTTTTTACCATACTTATGATATCTCTTTGGTATATGACTTAGGCCTTACTTAGTCTTTTTATATATCACTCTGACTTAGTACCATACTAACTTGGTTTGTTATTGCCTCTTGCGTTATTAAGTATCTTTAATATTGACCTAACCTATAACCTAATTAATCTTTAGATTATATTCCTGTAATTAAGGTATTCCTAGTATTGCCTTATCCTTTCCTAATAGTAGGATATTAAAAGACATTTTAACCTGTTTTCCTTTAATAGTTAACTAAATAGGTCCTGTTTTGAGATTAATAATACCTCTTTTATAGGCTATCTAATTTCCTAAAATTGTTATAAGTAGATATAGGTATTTCTTTTATCTATATAGCAACCCTATTTTTTTTACTGCTGCTAGTAATATATAGTTTTTTATTGCTCTACTGTCTATTAGTGCTTTAAAATATTAATCTTGCCACTTAACTTATAAGTTTAGGTGTTATTCTTAGACTCCTTTAAGGGTTTAAGGCTCTACTACTAGTTCCCTTTAATTTTATAGGCCTCCCCTTTTCCTAACTATTGGCTGCTAAATCCTATTTATACTTAGTCCACTTTTAGCCAATACTTAATTTATTTCTTTTCCTCTATATACTATAGATAAGTGCTCTTTAGGCATTCTCACTACTATTATCTATCTAGGCATTCTTCTATAAGGAATCTTTTGGGTTAAAGTATTAGGTCCCCTTAACTTTATACTTCTACTAGGTGCTATCTATATATATATTCAGTGTCTCTAAACTGTTTTTCCTCTGGTGCCTAATATATCCTTACTAGGTATTTCTGGTTTTTGTCTTTTAGTGTCCTATGCATATTATACACATTATCTATATAAGCTATCCATAACAATATATAATGCGCTAGGTGACTTAGGTTAACTCTTAGCTTATTTTTATTTTTAAGTTTAAACTAATACCTAGTTAACCTGACTACTGGTATTTCCGCTACAGGTACTAAGATTTGTTATTCTCCTCTCTAGTCCCTAGATCCCTCTTTTAGGTTCCTTAATATTATAATTAATACTCCTTTAATGTGACATATATATTTTTCCATAATAGGTTAGTCTTAGATAACTTTTTTATCTAGCTATATGTAAAAGTCTTCCTATTTATTATTATATTATTACTTATACTACTTTCTATACAACTGGTTTAGTGTATATAGTCTGTCTATAAGAAAGTACCTTATTATTGCTGCATTGTGACATCCTTTAGTGTATCTTTCTTTAAACCTAACTAGGATATCTAGATCCTCTTCTTGTTCTAGTTTATCTAACTACTTGGCCTTAGGTGTCCCTACACTATGTCTATTAATAACTCTTTGTATAGGTGCTCTGTCCCTTATATAACCTAGCATAGCTGACCTTTTATTTAGCTTTTGTTCTTGTTATATAATAATTCTTTATCTAAATTTATCTATAGTTTCTTATTTCCTGTATCTTGCAGCTAGATCCTCGAAGTCGTCTTGCTTCTTAATCTTAGTATTAACTTTTTAACCTTTAGGCTGAATACTGTGTTTGCCTAGAATTGCTAACGTTCTTATTTGTTCCCTAAACTTATAGTTTTAGAACTTATGTCCTATACTCATTTGTTTGTTACTAAACTAAGTTACTGCCCTTTCCTATTGGTTTTTGTCTGTTATGGGATCCTAAGCTGTTCTTATTGCGCCCTATAAGTCTGGAGCTTTCTTTATCTCTTTTTAAGAGTCTTAGACCTGTGGCCTTTTACCTTTATTAAGTGGTAAGCTAGTATTAGCAGTTATCTACTTGTCTAACCCTTTATTAACATTGCTCCTTCCATCTTATAAAGTAATAGATACCATATCTAATGGTGTTATAATACCCATTACTGAACCCTATTCTGTAATGGTCTCAGTCTCTACTTCTGTTACGTTATTAAGGTTTAAGTACTTCTAGTTAGCCTCTTTTTCTTCCTTATTACTGTTAATTAATGAGTACTCTAACTCTATTGTTATTATTACTGATCTTTGTCTATATGTTGCTGTAATATCTTAATTTAGCTTATAGAGTTAATCTTATTCTTTATCTAACTCTCTAGTTCCTTTAAGTCCTCTTAACTTTAGCTCTTACGGCTAATAGCTTACGCCATACTTAGCGTCTTTATAAATTTAGTACGCGTTATTGTAATAAAACATAAAGTATTTAATTAAACACTCCTTGGTCTTACGCAATACTCCTTGGTCTTACGCAATACTCCTTGGTCTTACGCAATACTCCTTGGTCTTACGCAATACTCCTTGGTCTTACGCAATACTCCTATATCCATATTATTATACTCTAATGACCTAGTGCCTTTTACTATATGGTTACTCTAACTACCTTTGTAGTCTCTGGCAAAATAACCTTATTTTCCGTAATTTATGCAAGCTCTTAATTTAAACTACTGTTCTTGTTATAAAGTCCGCCTAAATGTCTTTTACTGCTAAGATCCCTAGTTTGGCCTCTGCTCCTTGGTCCTATAATTACTTAATCCTTAACCTCTAGGTTTCTATAGTTTCTTTATCTATTTCTTGGATTCTTTGGTACCACTTAGGTCTATTAGCTCTGCGCCATTCTATGGTTTTTAACTCTATGTCTGTTGTTGCGTACTCTGCGCCTTATACAACTATAGAACTCTATCTTGCCCTTTCTTGGCTTGTTCCCTTTAATAGACCCTATTATTAATTTTTATTAACTAATCTATTAAGTCTCTTAGACTTTCCGCATCTTCTATTAGGATAATTGTGTCCTGGACCTTAGCCTTAAGTCCTTATTTATACTGTGCCATAAGCGCCTTGTTATTCCACTTAACCTATATTGCGAGTGTCTAAAACTATGTTATGTATTCTATTACTAAAGAACGTTATACTAAGTTTTAAAGCTTTTGTTCTGCTATAGTTGTTACTTCTAGGTCTCTAAATATCTGCGTTAGTCTTTCTATAAACCCGTTCTAACTGGTAAATATATACCATATATCTTAGTTAGTAGTTGTTATACCGCTTACTTATATTTTGGTAAGGTAAGGTTTAAACCACTTAAGTGCTTATCCTATTAAGAATAACCCTGCATACGCTACTTAATCTGTGGGTGTTGCTAACTTTACTCCTTCCTGTATAACCTTAAAGTGCATTTGCGTAAGGAACCCTTTAAGTTTTAACCTTTCCCCTAAGAATTATTTAATTAACGGTAACTTAACCTTTACTGCTCCAATTCCATTAATGCGTTCTTCTAGTATCCTATTATTGTCTGATAAGTGATTAACCATTTCCTATAACTAACCTCTTATAACCACTTATAAGTCCGTATTTGCTATACTGATGTCTCCTGATCCTAAGGTAGTTGCTGCTGTTAATGGCATTGTGACTGGTGCTTTGGGTGGTATATTATTTAACTTTATTAATACTATAACTAGGTAGTGAATATATAACGGAACCTTATCGTAAGAACTACGGTGGATTTATTAATGGGCTAGGTATATAGGTAACAACAGTTAATAATATAATAATAACTGGTGGAGTGGTTGCCTAATAGATTAACTCTAATTGTATTCTAAGATTCACTATAAAGAGAGAACTATCTGGGTAGGGACTGTGGTCCTTTAAATACACAACTATACACCTAAGAAATCCCTTCGCTCTATGAGGTATGTGTGCTCTATTTACTCTATCTTGTAGATTATATAGATTATATTACATGACCTTGGCTACCATTCCTTGTCATATGGTTCCACCGGATCTATCCTGGACCGTGCCTATATTAACCAACTAGCTTCCTCCAACTCCTCTCCAAGTAGTTGTAATATTATACTTAAGCTATCTATAACACTAATACCTTCCTCTACGAAGTTTACTAATTATATAGGTTACCTAACTTAATTACATCTAACTAAGGCATACAGTTTAACTTTAATATATAGAGACGAATCTGCTAACGCTTTAGCATCTCCGTTAAGATGTCTATATCCTTCTACTATAAAACCACTGGATAACTGGAAAACGCTAATACTAGCATAAAAGCGTACCTACGATAGGTAGTTGCCTATAGTTAAGATAACTAGGTAGATTACCTTCCACTAGGTAAATTTACAGTAAATAACTACGTCTTAACCACTATAGGACTTACACCGTTCTTTATAAATAAGGGTTATTACCCCTAATCTAGCATAGAGCCACCAGAACCTATTAAAAAGAAATTGCTATATAGAAAATGCCTTAAGATACTACTTACCAACTAGTATATAGACTGTATAAAAAATCTACTTAACTACTATAAGGGAGAAATGGCCTAGGCTTAAGTAAAGTAGGCCTACTTCGCTAACCGTTATAGAACGCCACTACTAGAGATATATATTGGCGACTAGGTATAGCTAAATATACACAATATCTCTACGCAGAGGCCTATAAAGTCACTTAATTATAAGAACCTCAGCCCCTACCTAATTAAATAAGTTATTAATAGGGGAGCTATTATAACCGACTACCCATATACTGCCAGAATACCAATCTAACTCGCCTATATATTAACTTGCTTACCGACTCAGTTACTAACTTGGTTAATAACTCAATTAATTACCCCTTATTATCTATACCTTTTATATATATATACCACCTAATTTCCATAGATTTACAATTAAGTCGCTTATTTAATTATCCCATACTTACACTATTACAGTTATAAGTCTAGATTACACTACTTGCTAAACCAATTAATTTACTACCTTATTTACGAAGTTACTACTTCTACCACCTTTATAAGTGTCTTAAGCTTCTTTACCTACTAAATGAACGGACGGTTATATCTGGCCAATAAACGTACCTAACAGACAAACGAACTAACGAATTAAAAAAAAACGTCAAAATAAGGTTTTGCCAAGATGCTAACCTAAGACCCTACTTAACCTATTAAATTCTAAAAATAATAACCAATACAGACGGACCTTATTTAAAATTCAACCTTATCCTTAAAAGGCTATCTAATCAGATACAATAGTTCTTTATTATTTAAAATACTGCTAAAATAAATAATATATAGCAGTATATCAACCCATTAAAGAAGAAAGACAAGCTTCTAAAGCTAAAACCTCCAAATCGACCTATACTAAAAGACATACTTCCTACTACTACGTCAATAGCTAAGCTAGATCTAAACCAACTTATTACCTATAATTAACTATACGCGGAATATAAGAACGACCTTTACGTGCACTAGAAGCAAAAGTAAGCCATAAATAATATTAGCAATTATATTGTCCGCATAACGTTAGTAGCCTACCTCTCTCTTATTAAAGACCTCGGAATGGTATATAAACGCCTTTAAGAGTTAAAGACTATACTCGCCCCTACTACCTTAGGTCAAAAGCGCAACGTCCTTAATCAATACATGGCTCTTAAAGCCTATAACAAAAAGCAGAGCATTAAAAAATGGTTAAATAACTAGAGGAGCGTCTACAAGCTAGCAGAGAAATTAGAGCTTTTAGACGTATAAGGCTTTAGGCCCTACTACAATTTCGTATAAGAAATTAAACCTATCTCTTCTAGCTTTGCAGGAGCACTAAAAGTAAATCTTATTTAAAAAGAACGGAAGGACAAAGAGGCCCTATCTATTATTAACCTTATTAAGGAATTTAAGGAGCACTACCATATACAGCAAGCATCGTCTACCTTAGCTGCCAATAACTTCGCATTTATAACTCTTTAAGGCAACGCAAATTCCAATTCCAATTTAGACTCTAATAGCAATTTAAATTCAAATTTAAAATGGAATAAGGAATGCATATACGGCCTCGTATATTGGTTTAATAAATGCTACTATATTACCGAGTATAAGCGCCCTTAAGGATAGAGACCAAGGGCAGACATCCAGAAGAAAGTAGATAAAGCTATCTTATCTACACCTTAGATTAAACATATTATCAACTAAATTTAAAAAAAAGAATAGGAAGTAAAGGAAAACAATTAGAATATAAAATCTATAATTAATTTTAATTCTAAAACCCTACCTTTTACTAAACCGACTAGCTATACTGCCGTATTCAGTACTGGTTAAACTCCTTTTAAACTTTAGAACACCTAAATACTTAACCCTAGCGTAGATACCCACGTCTGCAATAATAAAGAAGACTTTACCTTCTTATACCTAGCAGCAGAAGACAACTACCTAATTTCTAGCGGAAATTTTAAGAAAATTTAAACTTACGGAATAGTAACTAGTAGTAGTAACTCTTTGATTAACGTCTAATACGGATCCTACTGGCCCACACAGACTACTCCGCATAGGGGGGAAAACTTAGGTATTTACAGGAAGAAAACCCCTGCAGTTGGGGGAGGAAAAACCCTATGAGCAGCCTTAGTAGGATGAAAAACCCCAATTTGCCATGTTTGCACGTAGCTGCGGCCCTGCGGGCCTATAGCACGTCCTCCTCCTTAGATGTTTTAAACTCCTTAGGAACTACTGCTTTCTTCTCTAGCTTATCCAAAGCTAGGGTTTACTACGCCCTAGCTAGGCCTTACCAATTAATCACCGTGTATTTGCCTCTCCTATATCTTAACCATCCCCTATATGCTATCTCTTATTAACTATTGCTATATACGCCTTGCCTCCCCCCCCCCTAGAGCTATTAAAGGCATAAGGGGGATTTATCTGTTCTAACTACCGTGATACCAAGCAGCGGGATATATTATATTGGGTATCTTTTATGCCTAGGCCCCAGCTAGGCCCTTTTAAAGGGTTACCACTCCGTTAAAAAAAGACAAGGAAAACCATAGGTCGCAATCCAGACTGCAGTATTACGGCAGTAAAACGGCGAGTGACCGTATGCTCCGCGGGCGATCGCCCTAGGGGTTAGGAGGGGCCGTATATTTACTTATTCATTCATTTATTCGCGCGTTCACTCGTTTGTTAATATAAGGTCATTAATATTTTTAATTGGGGGTTAGGGGATGTTATTAAGTGCTATTTATCCATGTTGGATTATATAGGTGCCCTAGATAAAACAGTATAGTAGTTATCGTATTATAGAGGGCCAACAGTAGTGGTTTTCAAGATCTCACCATCCAAAAAATTTTCACCACCGCCCTTAACGCCCACAACCACCACCAGGTCCTGTCCGCACGCTGTGCGACGTCTCTGCGTTGGCTCTGGATATGATCTTCAAAGACTTAGGTTCGTAGCCGTCACCACGTACAGGTGCAGAGTCCGATTTCGACGGCCTACGGAATAGTAACTATTACTGTCAATACACCTACTAGGAAGTTAAAAATAAAGCTATCCCATATAGCACTAGTACCTACTATATTTATAAATATCGTAGCACTTTTAAGAGCTACTAATAATAATATCCATTTTAACTTAGGACGAAACTTGCTATACCGTCTAGTAACTGGCGAAATAGTATACTATGCAAAATAACTAGGGGGATACTAGGCACTAATACATAGAGAGCCTACGAGTACCCTAGATTTAACTCAATCGACCTTCTTAACAGGAAGATTTTAGCCAAGCTAAATAGCCCATAAACTAATCGGAGCCATAGCTATAAGATGGTATAAGATACTCGGCTATATAGGACCTAATACTATTATATAGCTTCCTAAGCACGTTATTAGCGCAGAGCTAACTGAATTTAAACCTAACAAACAAGCACCGCTTAAAATTAAATATAAAGTTTGCTTATTAGCAAAGTATATATAGCAGATCTGTCACGGAGTAGGCACAAGCCGGGATACAATGCACTAAACGAGGTAGTAATTGAGAAGGCTACATACACGTAACTATACGTGGTTGATACAAAGACATTGGATAAAGAAGAAGAGTCTTCGTGTGCCAGGTATGGGTATAAATAGGGGCTGTAGGGGAACGTGCGTAGGTGTCTCAGGACGAACGTAAGCACGGGTCAAGAACGTCAAAGACGCGCAGAGACGTGAGAACGAGTGAGTCCCGTAACAAGATCTCTTAAAGACGAGAACATAAATTTCCAGCCACTTAACTATTTAAATAGCTAGCATTTAATATTATCTACCTCGGAGTACCAGGGTACAACGGCGATAGATATACTATATACTTCTATTATACGTATTCTAAATTTAACTTTATATTTACCTCTAAAAACAAAGACAAAGCTACTATTCTACCTACTATTTATAAAACTCACCGCTTAATTAAGACATAATTCCACTAAGATATTATCTTCTTCTGGAGCAATAATAAATAAGTATTTAGATAAACGGAAGACACCCTATAAGTATAGTATGCAGATAAGGGCATTACCTTTAAATGCTGAGCACTATATATTAAGGAATAAAATGGCGGAGCTAAACGATCTAGAAGAACCCTTATGGAATGATTAAGGTCTATACAGCTAGAAGCATCCTTACCCCCATATTTAGGACCAGAAGCTTTCCTTACTACTAGCTATACACTTAATTAAACACTAAATAAGCAGCTAGGGTAGAAAACTCCGTACAAGGTCGCCTATGGCAAGCTGCCATCACTTACCTATATGCATGAATATGGTTGTAAGACCTATACGCTAAATAAATACATCGGGAAAATATTCGCAGGATGAGATTTAAGTAGACTTTAATTTTCGCGTTTTGTGTAATTAACATGCAATTTAACTAACTTGACATGCAATTAACTAACTTGACACGCAATTAACTAACTTAACACGCAATTTGACTAACTTGACATACAATTAACTAACTTAACACGCAATTTAACTAACTTGACATACAATTAACTAACTTAACAACTTTAAAAGCTAACTATATATTTCTTAACACGCAATTAACCTACTTAGCAACTTTAAAAGTTAAATAACACGCAGTTAACCTACTTAATAACTTTAAAAGCTAACTATATGTTCCTTAACACGCAGTTAACCTACTTAGCAACTTTAAAAGGTAACTATATATTTCTTGACATGCAATTAAGGTAAAGTTATATGCTATATATTTAACTAT
>Ga0307507_10001303_pt1 | contig 55877 bp, 50 predicted proteins | sample 7_EM_MG_FD_207223 | JGI IMG/M metagenome (GOLD analysis project Ga0307507, IMG submission 207223) | Populus trichocarpa ectomycorrhiza microbial communities from riparian zone in the Pacific Northwest, United States - 7_EM | ecosystem: Host-associated > Plants > Roots > Unclassified | place... | reverse complement strand
TTAGTTATGATAGTGAAGCGAACGAGCGAGCGAGTGGGTAAGTAAGCAAGGTGTGTATGACATGCTATATACCAGCACGAGAATAACTAAAAATGAAAAAACAAAATGAAAATGAAAACTATTGCCGCCAAATAGCCCCCGCCATATCAACCACCTTCTTCATCCCCGCGACGTCATGAACTCTAACCACATCCGCCCCACCAGCAACACACGCCGCCACCGCCCCCGCAGTCCCCCAAGTCCTCTCCTTCGCGACTTCCACACCGGTAACCTTACCGACAAACCCCTTCCGACTAGGCCCCACAACCCACGGCAAACCAATCCCACCCGTAACCTCCGCAAGCCCCCTGAGCAATTCCAAGTTCTGCTGCAAATCCTTAGCGAATCCGAGTCCCGGGTCGAGCAGGATATTCCACCTACGCACGCCGGCTTCCTCAGCGGCGCGAACGCGGTCCTCGAGCTCGGAGATCACGCCGGGGATCACGCCGGTGGGGTAGGACTTTAGGGACGTCATGCTAGAGGGGTCACCGCGCATGTGCATTAGGCAGATGGGAACGGCCAGGTTTGCTGCCGTCTTGAGCATATCCTTGTCCAGAGTTCCGGCGGAAACGTCGTTTATTAGGTCTGCGCCGGCGGATATTGCGGCTTTGGCTACTACGGATCTATAGGTGTCTATGCTTATTGGAGTGTTTATGCCCGCTTCGCGGAGGGATTTGATTGCGGGGATTACTCTTAATAGTTCCTCTTCTGGGCTTACTTGCTCGGCGCCTGGGCGGGTGCTGCATCCGCCTATGTCTAGGATGTCGGCCCCTGCGGCGATTAGTTCTTGTGCGGTTGATACGATGTTGTTGTGTGTGTGCTGGCCGCCGTCGGAGAAGGAGTCTGGCGTTAGGTTTAGGATTGCCATTATGTAAGTTTTTCGGTGGGGGTTTGAAGGGTCTAATGGGGGGAGGTGTGGGGAGAGAAAGGCAAATGTGCGGAGAGGTGGGGTGGAGGGTGGTGGTGGGGGGATGGCACTGAGATGGTGTTTGAAGGCAGTGGAGGTCAAAGGGTGGGGTTTGTTGGGGGATATACTAGTCAAGTTAGTACGTTACTAGGATGGGGAGGGGGGGAGAGGGAGGGAACGTACTCGCACAGGGGCCGGAGAACGAATTCCCGTTCGAGCATTTTTGGGTGCGGGATTGTGAGGTGTGGAGTTTCGTATACTAGGTTATCGTAGAGAAGTATATCCAGGTCTATTGATCTAGGCCCGTTCTCAATGCTTTTTGATCGGCCCAGGAGGGATTCTATGTCTTTTAAGGTCTTCAGTAGGTCGTCTGGAGATAGTGCTGTCTCTACCTGTTGTATGTTAGTATCCAAATCATCCACTGCTGGGTTTGAAAATAACCTGAATAACTCCATTCAAAAATGTCGGCTGAGAAAGGTAATACATCGGCGCACTCTGGTACAAGCTACTCGTTTTCTTGACCTTTATCCCCCTTTTTTCTACTTCTGCAACAGCGTCTTTTATAGCTCTGAAGCGGTCTCCGATGTTACTGCCCAGAGCAATGAATACATCATGCTTTCCATCCACCCCAGCTGCGGTTTCTTCCAAAACAAAGAATGACCGCTCCCTGGTGATCTCCACCCCCGGCCCCTCTGCAAATGTCAGAGCACTAGGTTTCTCTGCCCGCACCGTAATCTTCGAAATCCCGCACCCGACACAGGCCTCCTTTGCAACGGCCGTGACGAACGCCTCGACTGTCTTGTAATCCGAAGCTTCAACATGCTCCGTCACGCGCTTAGCCACGGAGCGGAAGTTATAATGCGGGTCGAACTTTCCGCCTTCAACCATCTCTACGGGCTTCCCGGGACTGTTCTCTTTGTGCATCGTCAAGTTGATCACAACAGCTTGCTTCTCTTCCCGTTCCCAGGGGTTCACACCAATGATTGTTACAAGCCGGAGATCCTTGACGAACACCCGGTCACTACCTTCAGCGAGAACCTCTCCCTCACTATTCTTCGTTCTGGTGATTGCGATCCCAGCTGCATCTGCGCGGAGCAGCGCTCTCGGTTTCTCAACAATAACTTTAACCCAGCCGGCATTGATGTCCGGGCCCAATGCCGTGCGCGCTATATCCTCCGCAAGGTGCTCTAGAGAGTTGAAGGTGTCGTTTTCGACACGCGCAGTTATGACCTTCGTTACTGTGCCATAGTTTATGGAGTATGGGAGGTGGTCTGTTGAGGCGGCGAGCGCAATGGAACTCCTGAGCCAGAGGGTTAGAAGAATTGGTTGGGGACGTTTGCGACCCCATGAGTCTACGCCTGTTGTGGCTTTCCTGAAATTTAGTTTTTTTTGTCTGTTAGCAATTGCCATTGTGAGGTTGTAGTTAGAGGTGGCATACAAATTTAAGGAACGGACAAATATCAAATCGTTCCCATCCTCAGAGGATGGCGATTCGCCCATAGCTCTGGTGTAGTTTCTTCCCTGGTGTAAGAATCGTTTTGACGTTTGGGTCGAGCAGGCGGCCTTCAGCGGGGGAGTAGGGAGTGATATTGCAGGGATGTAATTGGGTGTGCGGCGGTACAGTAATGCGATGAGGGGGCGAGAAGAGAGGGGGAGTCGACGGGGTATCATTTTGAGGGGTTGGTTACTTTATCATAATATGTTGGCGGGGTAGGGAAAAACACAGAGTAAAGGACAAGTTTCCTGTATGAGATCATTGCGGTGTTGGGCCATTGAGGTTTATTTGGTTCGCCGGCACTTTAAAAGGGTACCTGACGGACTTGCAGATGGGATCTACAACGCTGGGTTGGTAGATCTTTTTTTTTTTTGTTGGTGGTTAAACTGGTGTTTTCGTATTTAGAGGCGGGATAATTTCATTGGTGTTTTTCTTTTTCTTAGAGTATAATGGTTGAAGGTCGATTGTTCGCTTTACGGGCTAGAAATTTGCCGTCGATGGGATCAGGTCGGGGTCATATGAAGATGGAAGTTTTTCAAAGCTTCCTATTGTTGTATTCGGGTGCCGCATCACGGTATGATACTTGTACCTACACAGTACTCGAGCACGATACAAATACAGACAGTAAAGATACTTGCTGCACGATTCCAGCTTCAGATGCAGGGCTTCCCACTTCTCGTGCCTCTAAGCTTGCCAAGCACGCACAACCGTTAAACTCGCAAGAAAACGCAATTAACCTTCCAGGAGCCGCATAACATTCTGCATGCTCCTCCACTTAACCATCACCAAAAATGTCTTTAAAACGTCCTTTCACCACATTTAGGTCACTGGCTCACGAAAACCCATTAGTATCACCCACCTATCCACCTACTCACTGCTGATCTTCTTTATCACATACTAGAAGCACACAATCTAACTGGTTACCTACTGCGCTCCCCCCAGGGCCTTCCCCGGTCAGGATCTCCACCGCAAATCCCACGGATTCAGCGAGGTCTTCCAACAAAGAGACCCATAAAAGGCGTTTCTAAGGTCCTAGCAGTTTCCTCTGCCAAAGGCGGTGTCGGAAAATCCACTATTGCGGGTACGACCCGGTCATTCCTCGCTAGGAGGGGTAGCCTGCATGCTTACTTTTTCCCCTCCGTTCATTAAGTCAATCTGGCACTTGCGTTGGCGAGGCAAGGTAAACGGACAGGAATATTAGACACAGACATATTCGGTCCTTCCATACCTAAATTATTGAACCTATCGGGTGAACCAAGGCTTTCTCCCCGTAGGTGTTCCTCTTGCCGCACCCCTGGTCCTCTCGCCACAAAGGCGTGTTGTTGATTTTATAGATAATCAGTTGATTCCGCTGAGTAACTATGGCGTTAAATCCATGTCCATGGGGTATCTGGTCGGTGAAGAGGCACCAGTGGCCTGGAGGGGCTTGATGGTCATGAAAGCAATGAATCAGATGCTCAACGAGGTCGAGTGGGATGGGCTCGATGTTTTGGTCCTTGATCTCCCACCAGGAACCGGTGATGTCCAGATTAGCATCACTCAGCAGGTCATAGTAGACGGTGTGTACGGATTTCATTCCTCTTCCACTTAAAACGAATTGCATATCACCGCCCGCGTGAAAACTCAGAAGAATATTGTTTTTTTGCGGGAGAATAATGCTCATCCGGACTCTCATGAGGAATAAGAGGGTGTTGTTAATTGGGTTCGCAAAATGGGATGCGTGCATGAGGTATACTAATCCTAGAAAACAGGCGCTTTAATTGTTTCGACGCCTCAGGATATAGCTCTCATCGACGCAGTCAAGGGAATCAACATGTTCAAGAAGGTGGACATCCCGGTGAGTTCTTTACCTGAGGGATCTCCCATCCAGATCTAAGCCATATGGCAACCCTTATCCCAAAATCTCTAACTTCCTTCATCCAGCTATTAGGGATGATACAGAACATGAGCATATTCACATGTCCCAACTGCCAGCATGCTACTCACATTTTCGGAGCGGATGGTGTCGAGAGAGAGTGCAAGAAACACGGCATAGAGCTTCTCGGAGACGTTCCTTTACACGCCTCTATCTGTCAGGATGCTGACCGGGGGAAGCCCACAGTAGTATCTGATCCTACGGGAGTACTCGCTCTGGCTTTCGAAGGGATTGCTGAAAAGGTCAGCAGAAAGATTTTCGGTCAAGTTGATATCTAAGAACTTTACAAGATCGAGTAGTGAGCACTCTTCATGTCATGCCAATTGTATCTTAATTTCATCTCCAACAAAGTATATCCGCCCGTAGAGAAAATTGGGGGCTTTCAGATCCTGTTAAAAATATCACCTATTTCGTCTGATAGGTTATTTCAAAAATCGTAGATTTTTTCATCGACGTGTCTCCCCGGGAGAGTTAGCGGGGGTGAGATTGCGGCATGAGATACTGTATATACTTCGGCACAGGAGTGAATGATAGACCCACACCCACGCCCCGCGGATCCTTGATACACTGCGGCACGGCACTGCAAATGCCCCTCAAAGTCCTTTCAGAGATCCCAGGGAATTAGTTATCTGCCAGAACCCCTCCTCCATCGTGGCCATCATCATAACCGCTACTATCTCTCCCTAACATCTATTCGAGGAACAATTTCCCCACGTCTTATAGGGGTGGCCAAAGGATCATACCGATGCAACAAAATACCTACAGAACAGTATAATTTTAGCTATTTGTGCATCGAGGAAAAGTAATTAAGCTAAGCTTGCTTGGCCGTATTCTGCATCTTCCCTTGCCTTCATCCCGCAGAAGAGTACAAGTAGTGGTCTTAGCCGCCTTTCCTCTCTAAACCAGCAGATCTCAAGAAAGGCACAGACCAAGCTGTTCTAAAGGTGGAATAATCCTCTACACCGAGGAGTAGTCTGGCCGTGAATACTGCATCAGAATGATACGAAGAAGGATAGATGGATGAAGGGAGGTAGTACGGTGAGGGCCCGATGTGTGACGTGAAGTTTTTTTGTCCTGGGCAGACCTACACAAGCTATTTCTCCGGTAAAGCTCAAAAGAGAGAAAAAAAGGGTTCGCATGGCGGGGTTATGGTTGATTTGTTTCCCACCGAGCAAGAATATGCCTTCGGTTGCTCCAGGATTGGTGCACCCGCAACTTTAATCACAACCAAACAAACCGGCAATCTCTTGGCAGGGTCTAACCCACCATCCACCACCCACAAAAAACAAAGTCGCTGGCACCACACCGCTACCTTCTTTCTCGTTTCCGACCATCATATAATTCCACCGGCGCGCACCCTCTATCAAAGCGTCTTTCACACCGCATCTCCTGCTCTCTAGCAAGCACGAAAGAAAGAAAAAACAAACCTCTCACTTTACTTACCTACAGAGTATACTTCGCTTTCATACATACCTCTCGTTCACACCCTTCCACTACCTACCTACCTACTTTTCCCTTCCGACGGTGAACACACGAGCGCAGGCGCGCGACGAGGAAGAAAAAAAAACACTGTCGACCAGGGGATACGCAAAGATATCAATTAGAGGAAAGCGAGAATATGGGAATTGTCCGCCTCCACATCACACCGTTAACCCCGGAGACCACACACTCCCTCCTCCCACCGAAAGTCCTCGCCGACAGAGCGGTTGTTGCGTCTATGTCTTTTCATACGATCCCTTCCTTCCCAGAGAAGAGCTATGGGTACTTGGATTGTGAGCGGGACGTTGCGGACGGAATCAGGAAGAAGCTGAATGGGAGTTTGTTTCGGGGCGTTAAAGTTAGGGTTAAGGACGCCCGGCCTGATACTTTCGTTCCTGGGGGCGTTCCCAGCCAGGAGGTTGAGGGGGGGAAGGAGAAGAGGAAGCGTGCTAAGAAGGACGGTGATGGTGATAGAAAGAAGGCTAAAAAAAGCAAGGAGAAGGGTGTGGTTGATGGTATTGAGCTGAGGGATAGGAAGGTTCAGAGAGGGTGGAGTAGGCCGCCTGCTATTGCTACACCCGCAAAGAGAGATGGCAAGCGGGATTGTCTTTTCAGAATTTCCACTACTACCCCCACCCCGACCGTCCCTACCTCTACCACTACTTCCACCGAGAGGACCAAAGAGAAAAAGACAGACGGCACTATCAAAGAATTCACGCACAACACCAAATTCCCACAATTCCTCCAGAGGACCTCACTTGACAAGAGCATTTCGACGACCACCGCAACCTTTGACGAATCCCTTGGCTGGCTCAGCTCCACCGGCGCCGTCATCGAATCGGCCCCTGTCTCTTCCGCCCCTCCAGTAATCAAACACACCCCACCAATCCCGCCCGCCGCCATAACCACCACCTCCCTCCCCTCATCAACAACAGCCTACCGCCCCTCCTCCCCTTCGCCCTCCACATCCACCTCAACAGACTCAGAGTCAGAGCTAGACACCTCCCCCATAACCCCCAAAACACCCCCTTCAGCCGGCGTCACCAAGCGCTCTAAAGTCCCCACTCCAGCCTTACAGATCACAATCCCACGCATAGTCCACCCTTTGGAGGCCCTCTACAAGCCCACGACCGCAACACCCTACTCCTCTGCTATCTCCCCGACAAATACCTCCTTCCGCTTCGGCTTTAGTCTCGGCGGCAGCGGTGACGTGAACGAGGATGAAGACGAGGACATGCTCAGCGGTGACGACGAACATCCTCCTGACCCCATGACTTCCACGCCGCCTCATCGGTACCGCTCCGCGGCGCCAACACCCGATACCGCGATCGGGCACAGAAAGTTCTTCCCTCCGGATGAAGATGAGGTTCCGGATCTTTCCGGCGGTGGGGGAAGACTGTTCGTCCCGTCGACACCGAGGGTTATCGGGTCTATTTCTATGGGGAGTGGAGAAGCGGAGAGAAGGGGGTCAATGAATACGGAGGCTCCGTTATTGGGCCCCCATGAGGACAGCAGATTTCTGGGGGCCTTGAGTATTTGGGGAAAGATTCCAAATTCCAGGACTCTTGATGATGTGATTGAAGGGGAGGCAGGAGGAGAGAATGCAGATCTTGTGGAGAGATGGAGAGAGACATTCTACAAGAACCGAGGGGAGTGGAATAGGGATTGGAAGAGAAGGAGGAGAGAGGGGAAGAAGAGGGGAGTTGGGAAAAAAGTTTCCACTTAGTTCAGCAGCAGCTACGTTTTCTTCTTTTGTTTGAGTTCTTTGTATCTATCATTGTTCACGACCTTATGTGTATAATCCAGAGGCTAGTTCCATGTCACGTTACTTTTACTACTTTCTCCCAATGTTCTTTCCTCTATAGTGTGAGCCAACGATAAGTGGTGTCTTGGTGTAGTAGTCTACTACATCCAACATCGAGAATCATGAATTCTCAATTACCCCGCCACTTGGCACACCCCACTCAATCCGCCAATCCGAAACACACCAACACCAATAAGGACCCTCCTTCATAAATTTTGATAACCGATTAAACCAAGCCCGGCACCTGAGACAAACTAGATACCAATCTACCGTACGGTAGCGATAAACACAGTGAGATCAAGTATAGGTTTCAGTAGCTAAGCATCGTACAATACCCCCCAATGCATCTGTCATCATCACCTAGGATGACCCTAGTCACCGAACTATCTTAGAAATCCCGTCACCGGTAACAACAACTACAATCACAACCACCTCCCCTCCAGAGCACCGCCTGGCAGAGTATACGTAAGCTTCTGTTTGTGCAAACGAGAGACTTAGGGTGAAAGGTTTCGACCTTTTCATTATTACTATTATGATACCTTTTCCCTCGCCCTAAGTTAGGGGAAAGAATAGTCGGGAGGGAGGGAGTGGCAAGAATCTGCCCAGCCGGTTTAGCCTAGTTTAGCCTGACTTTTTATGCTCCGGCGGTATGATACATACTTAATGGAATATATGGTATGGGTGATGAGTGGTGAGCAGGGGAGGGTGGGTTACTATACTTCTCGAAAACAAGCTTTTGGTATTTGGATAAGGTGTGTCGATAGGTTACTTTAAACGTGGACCAAAATTGTTATGCGGGGTTTCGAATAATATTGTATTATATCAGGGCATTGATCTCGTGCAACATTGCTAGAATATGATTAGTGCCAATGGATCCCTCCAATTACTGAAGATGTACGTTTCATGTTAATGCAGTAGTGAAGGAAGCGAAAAGTTTCTTTTTGAGTTTTTTTCTCCGAGTGGGGGGGCATTTTGATTTCTAGAAGGCGTTGACCATCTAAGTTACCGTATATCCGTATATCTCTCTCCGAGGTGCCAGATAAGCCTTTAAAGACCCTGAAAGACACCTTGCTCAGCTAGCGCTGACCTATCGTCGTGATGGTTAATTTAGATACGGGAATCTCCTTTCAACGCCTCTTAAGGACGTTATGCTTTGCTTGGACGGGTTAAAGGTGAACACTATTTTTATGCAGAATAGAGTAGGAGTGCCCTACGTTCGCCGGGTACGAGAGTGCAAACCGATTCTGGCCACCCTAATTGGTAATCCGTGGTCTTTGTGTATCCATGAATTGCCCACAATCAATGATAAATGGAAAGTCATGTCTCTTAAGAGATCCCTAAGGTGGTCCGGATATCTGTAACACACCTTCCACAAAAGCGCATACCCGGCAGCCCTGGTTTAGAGCGCTTTCCACCGAAGGAGGTTCGGCCCCCCATGTGAGAGTATAGTTTCCTAGAAGCCATTTGGGGTTAAAGTTGGGACTGGCTGATAAAGTTAGTACTATGCAACTCTAATCGACCATTGCAACAACTAATAGCAAGATGCTGGAGTGGCGTGGTTGTATAAGGGACGGTGGGGTATTGCACTGCTTTCTCAGACTACAAGGTCAAGTTTATCTCCCTATTTACCAGTATGTAGGGAGGAGAGGGGCCAGTAATGGCTCCAAAGCGTCGTGTCCTCAAGGTAGCAATTCGAACCCTCTGTCTCTAAATATCTTGACATCACTGAACTTAGTATCGTTTAGCATTGAAGTGGTTTTGGTGAGTTTACCTTCCTTTTTTCCTCCTAAGGTTTCCCTCCTCGGTTGGCATTCGTGCCACCATATTCCACCGTTCCTAGGCCAGGTTTTGAGTATCGAATTTTTTTTTTTTTTGAGAATCGGTAGAATACAAGGGGTGTAGCAGCAGAGACACGAGAGAGGGGCAGTGTGAGTTTTATGTGATTAATATCTGGTCCCTTAATTCCTTAAGCGCAAACTTTAGGATTGTTTGTTTGTTGGGTTGGAGGTAAGCCTGTACGCGGCTTTTCGTAATTCATCTATTGGAGACGGGAAACCCGCCCTAGCTTGTTGTCACTGTGTTTGCTTACCTGTGTGGCAGAGTTCGAACATTTTGCATTGTCTACCGTAAGGTATTCACGATGCGCCAAGTCCAAAGTCATTAAAACATAGAGGTGAAGTCCTGACAGAGTGTTAACAGACTTTACCAAATATAACCATTTAAGTATAACTAGCCTTTCCCAGAATTCTCATGAACACCTGAGGGTGTTTCCACATTACTTTGTTCGTCCTCCCAAAGGGGAATTGGCTTGGGAGAGGAAGTTCTGAAATCACAACAGATCACTCGTACTTGCATTTAAGACTTATACCTCAGTCAAGTGCTGAACAGTGGCGAAGCCGGATAAGACGACCTTAAAACCTCGGACTATCGTAGTTGGTATACTGCAAAGGAGCACTGGTCCGGCCCGAGCCTGGTACCAGTCCAAAATATTACAAGTCGGCTTTATAATAAATATCACACACCCTTGTCCTGTTTGGTTAGGAACACAACTTACAGGCATTTAGTAATATCGTGCCTGCACAGCATACAACAACTTCTAGGGATCGAGATCCATAACTTCCCCCGGCTCAACCAATCAGCGACTATTACTAGTCCTTTAGCAAACCAGTCCAGCTTGCTTCTTAACATTGGCTGCGCTTCGACTCTGTCCTCGTAGACAGTAAAGCAGCGCTGCAACATTGCTATATTACTCTCGAATCGAATGGCCACACGGATAGCCTAAGCTAATCTCAAGAAAATCTTGACTTCATGCATGTGCGCCCGAATGGCGACCATAGCAGCCCGAGGAAAACAAAAGCAGAGGTTTCAGGGAGAGAAGTCCTACCTGCACACCGGATGCGTAGGTGATAGAGTGTGTGGTGTAGCAACCCACGAACTTAAATCGCCGTATGTATGTCCTACGCTGGGGTTTGATATCAATAGCATCTGGCATTTGTATTGGTTTGGAGAGATGAGTTTCCGGGGCGGAATAACCCGGACGGTGGGTAGAATAGCGGATGAGGCATCCTACCCGTGCGGGGCTAGGACAGCTTTTATTGAGTACCATTAGAATTCGCATCGTGGCGTCCCCTGGTCCACTCGAGTATGCTGAGCACGTTCCCCGCTCAAGCGAGGTCACCAAGAGCTCGGGACTGAGGAGTGATGATAATTCGGCCCACGGTATGTTGTGGGACAATGTTCTAAACTAAAGACTCCCAAACTCTCGGGAGAGGGGTTGTGAGCAAAGCGTTGGGTAACAGCGCCGGAAGTTCCACTTATGCTGGCCCCCACCCGAGTTGCAGTTTTGCTCGTATTTACGCTGGCATGTATGATCATCTTTGGGAATTTCTGTACGAATCTTCAACCCCTTATTGCGCTCAAGGGCAATCAAAGGCGCGGTTTCAGAATAAAATGTTCTTCACGAGGATTGTGTCAATAGTATCCCTAGTCAGATACAGCACATGAACTCTCACTGTAATTGCTGTTTCCACCAAGATTTGGCCACAAGGTTAGATCAACAGAGCTGACGTGTGCTGCCAACCTCACCTCTAGTGGCGATTGGGTCCGAATGGCAATCGTTGGCAATATTGGGGTTTGGGCTGAACCCCTTCAACTTCGACTCGGCCTGCGAGCAGGTGACTCGTCGTGGCACTAGGGTAGATGTATATCACTCGATTGGGCCCGCATTGCATGACATTAACGAACTTGACAGATCCAGTCTGGGTAAAGAACCAACTCCCTGATGCATACTGTAGTTGTTAGAATTGTGAGATTGATATGCGATTGCTCCTCAAAGACAAAACAGAAAAGTGGTAGATGCGTCGAATCTGGGGGCTTCCGAGCGTTTTGGACTGGTGTCGCTGGGGGTGTGATATCCGTGGGCCCAGCACAGTACTAAGTATACCATGGTTTAGTGGCCATGGCGTTAGATTGCGGATATCGATCTGTACCACAGATTAGGTGCTCGAGTACCTTAGTGGTATGATATTGCGGTGAGTCTCCCGTCGATATCTAAATTGCGTTTCTACCTTATTATCACATTACGCCCTGACCCAGTCCCAAGAGGGAATAGCAGTTGTATATTATTGTGAAGTCAGTCGACATCAGAATATGTTGCGCCAGTCTTGGAGCTTGGCTTCTGGGAAGATGATTACGACACTTTGTGAAATCTGCACGAGTGATTATATGTGATGCAATCGAATGGGATTCAAGCGTTCAATCGGAGCACGGTGACAAAGCCCTTACTGCGAGGACTCAGCTTCCCGTCAGGAGTTTGTGATTTGTATTTTTACCGTTTGGGGAGTTTTTGTTCGAGCAAAAGGTTGTGTAGTGAGCTTTGGCCCCCACGGGCTACATGAGCCATTAGACTGTTCAGGCACAGAGAGGTGCAACTCAGGGGTTTTTGCATAATAATATGCAATGTATTCAAGGTTGAAATCCAGCTCCCTTTGCAAGTTTCTCAATATTAGGATACTGCGGTACTGTAGAGGAATGGTTTCTGTAGAGTCCTCCTGTTGCGTAACTCAAAGGGCACCGATAAGCACTGAGCCCAGAAGTTGGCATTGTGATAGCTGATTTGGTGGTCGATTGCCGCATGACACTGGAATAAGTTAAAGAGGCTTTAAACAACCATGTCCCGCCAATGCATGGATACTGTGCTAGTAGAAGCGATGTTTATCAAGGGAAACCTGTTTGTATTCTAGTCACTTCAGAAATAAGGGGACTCAATGGATAAGGAGCTATCGACTGCTCTTCTGAGACAACATGTTTTGAGCAATCTGCATACCGGTAGATCGCCGATCCGTGGACTGGTACTTTTTCTGCCTTCGGGTCAGGAGGGAATGAAATGCGCTAATGCAATGACTGAGGCCCTGCAAAGGATGAATGGATTGCCTATTGGCTGTAGACGAGAGGTGCAATAACATCGGCAGTTGAGATCACAAGTCCCAGCTCTACCCTGTGCTGAACTTTGCGAATTGGTTCTCCCGTTTGCCGCTAACACACGCGGCAGCGATTAAAGTAGGTTGCTGAGCGTGCTTTGTGGGCGTGGAAACTTTGATAGGCGCCGTAAACGCATGAATAAACGAAACATGCAACGCCTGACGAATTAAGGTTAGTCGGTTAGTTGCGGTCAAAATTTGGGGCTTCAAGATGCAGGTTTGTGTGCAGTGTGCTGCTGTCAGATTTCTTTAGCCTTTCCACTGTTCCCGGAGGAGTTTTCGATAACCTGTTAGCCCTTGAGCATAGTGCCTGCATAACATAAAGCATGGGTTATTGAAGTCCACACTCCTCTCGGACTGGATTCATCGTTGCTTCTTCGGAGAATCTTCATCCTAATCCGGACCCGCCCAGTACCTGCACAATACTTTCCAAGTTCTAAGAATCAGTAATTGGGATTATTTGAGGTGCCTGTACGCAATCATGGCGTTTCCTCAAGGCCACGTTGGAATGGCACAAGAGGCCCAAGCAGGCGGAGTTTCTTTTCTTTTCTTTTTTTTTTAAAGAGGAGGATGGAGAGTTTTGGTTCTTCACGGCGATATGCCTCCGTATAGAACGCTTCCCGGCTCCGCTATGACATTTTATCTTTCAATCGCTGTTGATCGCGATTACTCAAATACAGTACTAGCTCCTTTTCCCTTTTACTCATTTTTGAAACTAGCACTATAGGATTTGATGTCAAATTAGTGCATTGATTCGATTGAATTGGATTGATGGTGTTCACAGCGGCCGTGCTGTTAACCTACCTAGTACGATACTGCTGACGGACGGAGTTCCAGATAGCTGAACTAGCATGGTGTTGGAGGGGATGCGGTACCCACGGCGTTTCCCTCGCAGAGCAACTCATCTATATTAGAGTAGTACACCCCACTCCCTGACCATGTCTTCTGACTACCTGCCAAACTATACACTGCCTGAGGCATCACCAAACAAAAGACGACCCTTTTTAAAATAGTTGTCACTAGCTTTCTTACCCAGCCTTGCTATGGCCAATACGTCCCGCAACCCCCCAGCAAGACCCCTCGAGGTTGACCCTACTTTGGTAAGCCAGCTACCGACAAACACATTGAAATATTGAAACTGATGTTAGAGGGCTAAAACAGGGAGAAACGTCAGACTACGAGACTGCAGAGTATTTGGCTTCATAGTTTGCTTAATTTATAACGCTAATTATCACTAGGAGTGAATATTCTACCGCTTCACTTACTTCATCTATGCGAGCGTAAGTAAAATCAAAAAAAGCTCTAATTGCCTAGCCTAGCAAAGTCTCTTTCTTGTTTTTCTTACTCATATCGCAATATTCTAGGTATCGATACGAAAATGGGCGTCGATACCATGCTTTCAAAGACGGGTAAGGAACTTGTCTCAAGGGCTTGGTATCATTAGAGCTAATTTCGCGTAGGAAATACGTGATACCAAACGACGAGGCTGAACAAGAGAGGTTAGTCCAGAATTGAATACCTATTTGAGTGACGTTGCTAAACAATACCAGATTAGATATCGTTCATCACGTCTATCTTCTCCTACTCGATGGCAAGTTGGTAAGAGCACCTGTCGATGATAACATTCAGAGGATCTTGGATGTTGGAACCGGCACAGGAATCTGGGCTATTGATGCTGCGGAGTAAGTGTCGACCTTAGTAGCGGTGAAGATCCTCTACTTATAACTCTGTATAGAACCTACCCTTCCGCACAGGTTATTGGGACAGATCTTAGTCCAATTCAACCGAGCTGGTGCGTAGCCCACCCGAGTTCCCAGAAACCGCTCGCACTCATTCAAAGTTTTTAGGGTCCCTCCCAATGTGAGTTTTCAGGTTGACGACGCAGAATCGGAATGGACTTTTGCAAGGGACTCATTTGATTTAATTCATATTCGCCATTTGAATGGTGGAATCAAGGATTGGGGGAGACTCATCAAACAATCGTTCGAGTAAGTATCCCTACCATTCCGGGGCCGCTGTTAAACTGACGTTTTGAGCAACAGCGCACTGAAGCCTGGCGGCTGGCTAGATATTGCCGAATACGAATGCGAGCTCAAGAGCGATGATGGGACTTTGCCCGCTGAAAGTAACTTGTGCAGATTTTATGCACTAGTGAACGAAGCTGCCGACAAATTGGGTAAGCAGCTAAGACACAATTCACGCCTAGCGCTTACCCGAGGTTAACTTTGCAGAAAGGCCAAGAGTTCAAGATTGCTGCCTCTTTGGATAAGTTTATTCTAGACACCGGTTTCAACAAAGTTAATCACGAACAGATGAAACTCTCCCTCGGGACTTGGCCAGCAGATAAAAAGCAAAAGGAAATGGGGGCGTTTCTCTTGCTTACCACGGAGAATGTCTTTGAGGCCTTTGGGATGGCTCTCCTCACTAGAACACTTGGGATGAAGATTCCGGAGGTCGAGGAACTAATTAAGGGAGCCAAGAAGGAATCTCGTAGCAAGAAGATTCACTCTTACTTACTCCAGTACGCTCCCGTGACACCGGGCCAAATGCTTAGGCTAATATGTGGCAAAACAGGCATTTATACCACGCGCAGAAACCCTTCGAAAAGAGTGATCTCCAATGATAATGTCCGATGAAAAAATTGGAAATTTCAAGATTTTCGTATAACGGGAGAACTCTCGGAAGCTCCAACTTGTGTTATTATTCTGTTTCACCCCCTATGTTTCTTGGATGCGTCAGTCGTACCCCTGTATATACAATTTTGTTTCACTCTCTTGATAGCCAAATGTCACAGATCCGAGTGATATATAGTGACAACAACTGTGACTTGCGGTGTTATACCCTTTGATGAGACTACAATCTAGCTCTGCCGGTATTAGCAATTGTTATCCTCGGAGACCTTCGGCTCTAACTTAGCCCTCTTGCATACAGTTCTCATGTCAAGCATTGTCCCTCGGATACCACACCAAGAAAAGCGGTGGAGGGCTAAAAATACGGTATTATACCGTCTCGTTCTGGGCTCGTTGGTCGGGGCTCCAGCTCCAATGGAATAATGGCAACCATATGCCACACTACCCGCACGCACCCCATCCTAGCACCCCCGATAAATGTGCCTAGTCAATGTTCGCCCTCAACATTGGTCGGGGCCCGCTAGCATCAACTAAAATTAACAGACCTCTGCCAATGAATTTCTGCAGAATTCATCGCCAAGCCGTAGACCAAGTCAAGCTACCGCCGGTCCCATAGGATAAGGTATTATACGTCACAGTGTAGCCTCCCCGTAGAGGTAGCGAACATAGCAAAACCTGCACCCCCCTTGTCTGTCCGTCTATTCGTGGCTTCGGGAAGTGCCGTATAATATGAGAGTGCGGTGATTATTAATAATAATGATTAGTGCAGTGCTTGCGTGTTGGAGCGTGCTGGAGGGAACTGGATGAGAGGAAATATAATAAAGCTCAATTTATTATACGATTCTTATAGTTTAGCATTGTAAGAGAATATTAGATACGGAAGTCCGGAGAAGGGTATCGTAGGGGAGGTGACTACGGAGCCCCGAGGATAGAACGGCATGGCTATGGTATGTATGATATGTAGGCTAGTGCACCAGCAGCGATGTTCCGTTCAATACCATTTCTGGCGTAACCCAGCATATTCAGTCTACACAGTGTAAGAGTAGCCTCTCCCTATTCACTGTGTAAAAGAAACCACCGCCTACTCTTCGAGAAGCAATAGCTCTTTACGCCAATTAAACCAAGCGATCGCTTAGCCACACAACGCGTGAATGACAAAATCGCTTATGAAGCCCTTACCTACAATTCTCAAATCTTACCAAAGAGATTCAACTCTTGCCAAAGCACCCCCTTGCGTAACTAAGTTGCGATAGTCAGCCTTTCCCTTCAGATTTCAAGTGAGGTGTTCCTTGCGGAGGAAATTTTCCAACAAAAAAAGTCTGGTAACAATATCAAGAGCTGCTATCCTTATAATACTATGAACCCGTTTTTATTAGAACGCACTCTCTATTCCCTCTGGTATCGTACTCTATATCTCTATCCGTCCCCAGGTAGACGTTAGGGCATAACCACCCTCACCCTCTACCCTCACCAGCAACAAAAGTAGTTCGCCGAGCATTTTTCAATGCTCGACTACATCTACTCGTTCTCACCGGGGGGTTCGAACTCGCGCTGGTTGCTGTTTCGGGTCAATGCGGACCAGTTCCTTAGCCGTTAGACCATCGGAACTGGTCGAAAATAATCTCTCCCCTTCGAATTTTAAGCATGGTCAGTTTCGAAAGCCCGGACATACTACTGGGAATTGCTGATAAGATCGGTAACAGGGGTGGGTTGAACTATCGCTCGTTAGAGCATTTATGGTAGGTTTTGCAAGGCCCCATTAAAAGCGAGGATGGAGGAGGATGCGAGTGACTTTTGGTGAAGTTCAAATGCCTCCCAGAATTCTACGTTTAAGCGGCATCTCACTATACAGCAATAGAGCTTATTTACACCATGCAAGTAGAACCTGCCGAAAAAGTACATACAGCTACTCAATATCCTAAATTTACTTCAACAGAATGTCCCCAACGCCGTTGAAATCGATTGCTTTTTGATATTGCACACCAAAACGCCTCTGCTCCTACTGCTCTAGTCTAGCTTTTACCCACTTCTCCAACCCCCCCTTGACAAACACATCTTGCACGTTTGGTGGCAACTCGCCAACGCCCAAACTCCACTCTTCCGCACCCTCTGGCCCCTCCCGCACCACGACCTTGCTCCTACGCACATCCCACCGCAACCACCATCCCGTCCTCCTGGTCAGTGTCTTCGGGAACTTCTCCCTCAACCTCTCAATCAAATTCGGTAATTCAACAGTCATCAGTGAGTTATTGATGCTGTTCCTCATAAAGATATTGCCGAAGCTCCCTGCTACAACCAATTTTATCGACCGTGCTAATATCGCGGTAGCAGCCTGTTCACGACTACTCCCGCAGCCAAAGTTGAAGCCAGAAACTAATATGTCGTTTGGTTTCGAAATAGTTGGAAAGTTGGAGTCATAGTTCTCCATGCACACCTGTGCCATTTGCTCACGGGAAATGCTGTCTTGGTAAGTGTACTTCCCTGGGTAGATCCCGTCGGTGTTGATGTTGTCTGCGTCGCAGAAGACGATTTCGCCTTCAACCAGAGGGGGGAAGCCGGGGAGTATCTCTGTTTCTGCTTCCTGAGCGTTGGAGGACTGGGCTGAGGATGGGGCTGGTGAGGGTGGGGAGGATATTGATACGACAGAGGAGGATCCGGTATAGTTCCCCGGGCCGGCGATAAATCCTTTCATTGCACTGGCTGCTACGACCTCTGGGGAGGCGAGGTATGCTAGCGCTTCTCTCGATCCCATTCTTCCCTTAAAGTTCCGGTTGGTCGCGGATATCCCGACTTCCCCATCCTTGAGGAGACCGGTTCCTAAACCAATACATGGACCACAGCCTGCAGGAAGCGCCTTTGCGCCAGCATTTATGAGAGCATCCCAATCCCCGGCTTTGGTCGCAGCTTCTTCCTCCAACGTCGATGCAGCGGCAATATAGAATTCTACTCCCGGGGCTACTTTTGCTGATGGATTGGATTTGAAAACCTCAGCTGCTGCAGCGATATCCGAGGCGCGTGAATTGGTGCATGAAACTAGATACGCCTTTTGGATTGCGACCCTTTTTTCCTCTATTTCCGTAAGAGGCGTAGAGATCTTGACAGAATTGGGGCCGGCGACATGTGGTGACAATGTTGATAGGTCTAGGGTTAAGGACTTTGCATATGATGCATCTGGACTCGCTGAAAGTGTGTTAAGTGCGAAAAATTCCTCGATTTCCCTGCTCACAAGACGTGGATGTGAACTATTTCTAAGTCGTTGGGCATGCATGGAAGCCTTCCGGAGCATCCAATCCTTAAGCACGTTATCTATTGGGAAGATACCGCTCAAGGCACCCCATTCGGTGGTCATATTCGCAATGGTCAAACGATCATCAATTTTAAGCGACTCTAAAGTCTGCTCTGAACCAACAAACTCGATGGCGTGGTTGAGAACCTCGTCGTTATTGAAAAGACCGCACAAAGACACAATTACATCCTTCCCAGTAACCCCCTTTGGTAGAACACCTTTGAGCTCCACCCGAGCTACTGGAGGAATCTGCCACCACGTTTGCCCGGTGGCCCATATCGCCGCTGCGTCCGTTCGAACAATTGGGGTACCAAGACACGAGATACCGCCATACATATTGCTATGCGAATCGCTAGCAACCGTAAGAGTTCCCGGCCAGGCGTATCCCTCCTCAACGAGAATTTGATGACCAATTCCTCTACCAGCACCGTAAAAATCCACCCCCATCTTCTTCGCTAGCTCCTCGATGTTCTGATACTTTCTAAGATTTGTCTCGCTTTTATTCTGGACGTCGTGATCGAGTGTCATAACTATCTGACGGTTATCGTGAATCTTAGTGGCCCCAATGGAGAAAAACTTCTGGGCCACTGGCCATGAGTTGTCGTGTGTCATACAATGATGGGGTTTTATCGAAACATAATCGCCGGAGCGAACAAACTTTCCAACTGGAAGCCCCACAGCGTATCTCTGCACGATCTTCTCGGTGAGATTCTGCGAGGTAGAGGGCGAAGAGGAGGTATCGGCGTAGCTTCGAATAAGGCCAAAGGAAGTTGGAGGTTGGAAATAGGGTGGGATTCGAGGAGGTAGAACTCGACGTGTTGAGAGCCGGAGATACGCCCTTGAGGCAGGAACCCGCGCCTGCGGAAATTAGCAGTCGTCAAAAATTCAAACAAAAAAAGGAAAGAAGTCGCACGAGATGCATGATCAATCAATGACAAGCTCCTCACTCCCGATAAATCTAATTTTGGTTACTAGTGAGAGGGAGGTGAGAGATTTTGTTTCTCAATTGAAGGAGGGGCTCTCCTGGGCAGAAGATAGTGGGGCTCTTTTTTCCCCTAAGGAAAACGCTCGTTGTAAGTTGCCAAGACTGTTATCCTACAGGTTCTAAGTGGGCTAAAATATTATTTTTCTATTCTAACAACCCTCAAATTGAGAAACAATCTTTGTTTCCTCTAAATTTTTTACAACCTTCAATGACTTCCTCAAAACCACGAAATTCGCTATCATTGTTGGAACAGCTTGCGCTGTTGGAGAATCCTGCGCCGACCGGTAATTTATTTTTCACAAAATTGGGGCATTAGACTAACAATCTCCAATTGACAGATTTCGATCCCGAAGCTCCGGAGGAGGATTACAACCATAGCGAAAAATCCGAAGGCGGCAGAGATGAAGAAGAGAATGAAGAGGATCTGGGAAGAGCACATTATATCACCGTCGGGTATGGTATGAGTCCCTAAGGGCCTATTTGGTTGCGATGGTTTCGTTCAGGACCGTTCCGTTGTGAAGCGGTTTGCACCGTTCGCTTCTGCATGGCAACCGTTCTGTTATGGCTGTTTTGAAATGGAAAGGTTAATGCCGTTCACCATTGCCAAACAGCCATTCCGTCCTCCCCTTTTGGAACGGAAGGGAAGCGGCCATTTGTATGGGACAACGGAACGGAACCATCCCAACCAAACAAGTCCTAAATCACTACCTCTAAATTCTAACGACCGTATAGAAAGAGTAAGCTACGAAAAGGAAACCCAGCCCTATTAGATCCCAAATACAATGGCGCTCGAGTAAGCCGTCAAAAGCTCTACCAAGACGAAGACGAAGACCACCAGATGGATGGATCCGATGACGATAGCGAGGGCGGTGATGGCGACAGAAGTGAAGACGATGCAGATGAAAAGAAAGCGGGGGGTCCAGAGAATGGTGAAATTCCAACAGACGAAGATGATGATATCGATAGTGACGATGCTCTCGGGAGCAACGAGGATAGATTTTCTGGGTTCAAATTTCTCGGCAGCTCGACTACGAAAGAGGGGGTAAATGCTACCCGTGGAATGAAGGTTGTCGACAGTTCAAGCTCCGACGGGGAATCTGGAACAGACCCAGATGATGAGGCGATATTGAATGAAGAAAAGGACAGCAACGAAGACGATTCCTCCGATGTAGAGAGCAACTTGCTCAGTCATACCGATGATGAGGATGAGGAGAGTGAGAGTGAGAGTGAGAGTGAGGATGAAGAGGGCGAAGATGACCTGGACGAAAGTGGTGAGGGCGTCCAAGATGTGGAAGCCAGACGTAGGGAGGAGTTAAAGAAGCTAATCACCGAAGAACAGAGGTGAGTCTCCCCGGATGAGGACAAACGGTCTCTAATAGTTTCACAGAAACGTTGTTGCAAATATTTCCAAAGCTGTTAAGGCCGATACTGAGAAAGGCACGGCAGTAAAACAACAGCAGGTGTGTAACACCGTTTTAGAGCCTCTATCGCGTACAGATGTATGCTGACATCTAAGTATAGAAAACTTTTGACTCGCTTCTAGGTGTCCGTATCAAACTCCAGAAAGCCATTGTAGCGGCTAACTCTCTGCCCACCCCTTCGCAACCTCCGCCATCGCCTCGGCCCGTATCAGAGACATACCAGGCGGCAGAAGATGCGGCATTGAATCTCTGGAGCACCCTAACAGATCTCCGATGTGAGCTATCTTCACCCTCTGCCCTCAAACGAAAACACGATGATACGGACACCTCTACCCCCACTTTATGGGCCAAGATGCAAAAACTCGAAGGAGAAGTCCATCCAAGCCGCCTTTCGATACTAGATAAATGGTCTACCAAAACGTTCTCCGTTTCTACCGTCACGCTAGCGCACAAGTTGAACAATAGTGTGCAACGTGGCCTCGCGGCAACAATCAACGAGACTCTAATGACTGATCTAAACCGTCACGTGCAAAAGACAAGAGTCCCCCGATCCTGTGCACCAACAAAGGTCGGAAATGGTGAGGACGCGGAAGTATATGACGATTCTGACTTTTACCAAATGTTATTGAAGGCGTTGGTAGACCAGAGAATGGTGGACAATGCAAACTCCGGTGGCGCCAGTGGCGCAATAAGATGGACAACGGCATTGAGAGACGCCAAAGTTAAGAAGGCTGTCGATACTAAAGCTTCTAAGGGGAGGAAGTTGAAGTATCAAGTCCAAGAGAAACTTCAGAATTTCCTGGCACCGATCGCCAACAATAGTTGGAGTGAACACCAGATTGAGTACGCCTACGTTCATCAATATTTCGCAAGGGGTCTGCTGACTTTAATAGTGAGTTATTCGGCAGTCTGTTGGGCCAGAAAGTCAGAGTTGATGAAGACAGTGAAAACGAGGAAGAAGTCGAATTTGATGGATTAAGATTATTCAAAAGTTGATAAATTAGACTGTCTTAATAAGGGTACTCGGTTAGACTCGGTGTTTGTATATCATCATTTACATAGACAAAAGCTCACCCACATCTCCTTTAAGTTTAGTTTATTGACGAATCTCATTCTGAGGGGCGCGGGGGTTGGAAGACATGACATGGTTCTAATAAAGCACCCATATTATGAATAGGCTATGCAAGATGAAAATACGTACTCGCGTAGTGGCTGTAAGCACCGTAAAACCTTGTCCACACACCTTGAGAGCTGTCTCCCAGATGTAGATAGCCCACCCAACGCCCTTTCGTTACTCGCATGCATTTGGGGGCCCCACATGGTTCTGGCGTTTTCAGGGGCTATCATGAACTATCACCCGTTTCAATTTCCCTGTCCCCGCCGCTCCATCTTTGCACCAAACACTAGTCACGCCAATGATCTTGTAGTATAAAATCCCAGAGTTTAACGCCTATTCATCAATGGGTTGTGCTTGAGCATCATACTAACACTCATTGGCTTGGTACTACTAAATCACTTAGCAGCAGTGGCCTCCCCACACCCTAGTAGTGAACCACACTCCCATATCACATCAATTATATCCCAGCCTTCCTTCCCCCCTCCTCTGTTGCTTCTCCCTATGACGCTACCGGGCCCACCTACTAGTTCATCTCCCTTTAACTGACGGAAAACCTATGATCACTCGGGAAATTAAGGCCACACAGCAACAGGAAAAGCCAGGGTAATCCTCTAGACGGAATCCTAGAACTTCTGCATTTGTCTCCGTATTTAGGACTCCCTCGCCAAATCGTCTCTCTTCTCCCTCCCTTCCTCTCCACACTGCAATCGCAAGCTGGCACATTGCCTACCGGGCGAACTCTCACTCCGGAAAATAAAACGCCGGGCCCTCGATTGCAAGAAGAGTAAAACAGCGTTGGGGGAACGTCAGGATGTGGGGGATATACAGTATAGTTGCGCTAACTAATTGGCCTTATCCTAGAGCTGTAGAGAACCTTTGAATTAAGCCCGGAAACGGGATGAGCTTAATAGATTTGGAAAAATTTGGCTATCAGCCCGCCTTTTTTTCTTCCTTCTCTTGGGTCTAACTTGGTTATTATTTTGGATTTTGGGGATAGCCGGCTGTTGAGGGGAGGGCTTTTGCTTCGCTACTGCCAACAGTGGGGATACTGTGGACGTCTGAATGGATATAATGGACTGAATCGTCCTAATAGGGGAGAGTTTGCTCTTCAGGGCGTGGTGGGGTGTCTGAAGGTAGACTCCTTCCTACTCCCTTGTCTCACTCTTAAGCTCCTGTTAAAGTCCGGCGTCACATATGACTTTGGCAAGAACTTTGGCAGATTGGCAATGCCGAAAGTGTCGCCTTCTACGAGTACTCGAGTAGAGCAGCCATGGCAACGTTACTTTTTCAATCTTCCCTACGGATTTCGAGAGAAGCGTGCGATGCCCGCTTGATGTGGGATTAGACAAGCATCGCGAACCCTGTTCAACGGAGCGGGGGAGTACGGTATCCCACCAAGGGACTATTAAAATATGGTCATTCTCCATTAATTCGTTTTCTTTGCATGTCATATTTCTTTTTGTGATACTCTTTATTTCAGGCCAGATTAGAATATTTTCTGTATATATACGGAGGGGGACCCCTTTAGTTATGCCCAAGCTCCTTCTCACCGATTTTCCGGACCCCGCCTTTCGCCTTCCCGATCGGGGAGGTGGATACGGGGTAAACCGATACACGAACCCTCACGATCCTACCCACAAGACCGAACTTGGAGCTTCATAGGCTTGTGGAAAGGGCCTCATCGTGAGATAAAAACATTATGGCTAGCACCCTACTGCTACCCCCCGCCCTTCCCTAGTGGCATCCTTGCCGAGCTATGGGAACCAACGAACCACTGCCTCTGGCTGCAGCAGCTCTGCTACATCTTCTCTAGCTAGTTGACCTGTCTCCTATGGGTACCAGTGCACCCACGCTGGGCTCCCATACGAATGCCGATGGTTTCTTGTCCTCAAAACAAGTCCAGGGTTTCCCAGTGAACCCCCTCTCGCTGCTCTGCTAGGACTGCGTCGAAAAAATTGGGACCATTTGTCTTTTTCCTTCATTGTTGGTGTCTACTAGTGGTGTTTTCCTTTTCTGCCTGCCTTTCCCACCTCGGGGGAGGATGTGCGGTTGGTTCCATACCAGAGGGACTGTAGGATTGGAGGGCATTGGACAGGGATGGGATGTTTTTTTTCCTTTGTTAGTGCTTTGGGCCTTTATGTCATAACTTCGGTGCTATACGACGGGTGAGCCCTGGTCTTGTACAGTGTTCGCAACGGGGCAGTCCGTCCGTCCTGAGGGTAGGACCAGGACGGACTGTGAATCGTAGTCCGTCCAGTCCTGGAGAAAATTTTGCCCGGGGCTAATGGCTGTAGGACGGGGGAAGACGCCAGGCCCCACAACCAGATTGCAGAGTGTCTGAGTGTGAAGCCAGACGGATCCCTGCAGATCCCCACAGATGCCCACAGATTCCCACAAATACTGGCAGGTCCTGACAGATCCCCTCTCTTCTCCACTATTCAAGCAGAGAATCTGTAGTCTGCCACAATCACTAATCGTCTTGAGATCAGGAAGCAAAGAAAACAACTACAGTGTGATTGTGACACACTTTAGAAGGAAAGATTGAAGATGGAAGAACTGTAATCTGGGTCACTATGCCCTGTTTAGACTTTATCTTCACGATTGAAGATGATTTGAGGTCGAGTTTTCCCAAAGGCCGTTTCCAGTAAGAGTTGACCTTGTTCAAGTGCAGCTTCAATGGAGCCATCTTTACCTATACGGTCCATCTCACGAAGGTGTCAAATCATATTCTTTGTTGATGAATCTGAAATAAAAATAGAAAGGAGAATGTGAATCCCTCCTGAGGTTAAATTTCCAAATAAAGGAGCACTATCGACCGGTTCTCATAGCTTAACGGTAAAGAGACCGGTCACTCCTAGCCCTTACAGGGAAGGTTGGGAGTTCAACTCCCGGCCGGGGTGGATGTAGCAAGCAGGCCTTTAATAAATAAAAGGTAAAGTAAGCCCTGGCGAACCACCTTTTTGCCATCAGGGCTATCAAGTTTTTTTTGCCCTAATATATCTCTTTAAAAGTTTATGGGAACCTTCAAGTTGAGGAATGATGGTCGATGAGTACAATGAAGACAGGAATTCCATTGCACACAATGCCCAATTTTTTAAACGTCCGTCTAATACTACCAAGAGAAATATCAGATACCAAACCAGAATCCATATCTTCCACCTGCTCTGCAGTCTTTCCTATTGTTGAAGTTTGTTTTTTTCGTGTGCTGTATTTTTCGGTAATGCCCTCAAGTATTTATTGTACGTTATACTAATCGCTAATTCGGAATGGAAACAGAACCTCATAGTAAGAATCTAACTCGTATTATAGGTTCCAGGGTCAATGATTAGGTATTCGCACCACAGTTGAGGGGCGGCTCTGTTCGGTATGCTAAAGACATTGTCGAGGTGGTGCTCGGGTTGTTCTAGGGGGGATGGGAGGTCTATTTGTATGATAATATGATACGTTTTGCGCCTGAGGGATCGGACACTGGGAGCGAGGGTGCGGACTGGTGGTAGCGTTGCGGAGGCTACCGAAGTGTGTGGAAGGGAGGAAGGCCAGGAGGAGGTTTTGGGAGTGATAGGCTTTGTGTATATTTTTAAAGCCTGTGTTTAGAAAGAGTACTTGGGCGTGTGGTAACAGTGTTGGATGGCTATCCCCCGTGTTTCGATTAATCTGGAGAGGTAGTAAGAGAAGGTGTAGTTGCAATGCTGTTCTCTGATACCCGAGAAAGCTTCAACTATTAGTATTCACGAGTGGGCTATCTTTGGGAGTGTCCGTGTCACGACATCTTGTGTAGTTACTTAAAGGAAGTTAACTATCATCATCATCAAACCTCCGTCATATAATTCAAAAACCTGATATCGAAATCCCCTATAATTCCCCCTCCCTCCCTCCCTCCCTTCATTCATTCTCCGTATACTAAAAATCACTTCACCTTACCTCACCCCACCACCCTTAACAATAGCCCCGCCCCACGTCACTCCATCAGCCCTCCAGTCACCAACCGCCACTCCGGTCGGAACATCATACTCAAGGCAATAACTAACCCCCACCAGCTCCTTACCCCGCCACACAAGAAAACTAGCGAAATCCCCCGTCTTCCCACTAAAGCACCCAGGCACGCTCCTCAGTTTCCTTATAGCGGGTGAAAAATAGCACTTGTAGGCTTTCCAGCTAAGCCTTGTGCTGCCATCTCCCTTGTCGAATGAGACTACCTCGGTGATGCGGGATGGCCGTTCGGGGATGGTTGGTATTAGAGATATGTGCAGGCTTCCTAGGGTTAGGACTTTGAATCCGGGGGAGGTAGGGATGGCGGGATGTTTGTAGTAGATCCCCAGCTCTGTTATCCTTTCGTTAGGGCCTGCAGCTATGGGTAGGAAAGTGGTGGTCTTCCATCCTCCACGGGGCCCTTGCGGTAGGGGTAGTCGTGTCTTCGTCTGGGTTGCGTCAGAGGTGTAGTATACTCCTACTACCTCTCCTTCTAGTATTTCAGTGGGGGGTCGCTCTGGGAGTAAATAGGCCACTTGGATGGAAGATCCATTTGCAGTAATCGCCGTAGAATATAGCGGACAGAAGTCTACTCCCCCGGCAACGCTTCCAGTTTCAATAGAAATATTCAGACTCGTACCGCCAAAGTAAGCTGTCTCATCCGTAAACGACCACTTCAATTTATCCGTGTTCCGAGAATACTTTGACGGAAGGATTGACTGCGCGCCAATGTGCACCCATGGTGTATCCATGGATTTCTATTATACAAGCATTCTATGTCAGCGCGGGATAGAGTTAGAAAGCGTGTACGTAGGGGAAAACATACTACTCCATTAACCCACCATCCCTTCCCGAATGCTCTATTGAAATTTGTAAAGAAGAATTCCGGGCCACCGCATACTTTCTCAGAGACAAAGTACGAAATTGGTTTCACAGGATTACTTTCGGGGTTGCTCCCATCACCGACCCAGAACTTTCGATCGATAGATTCAAAGTCCTTGCCGCTAAAATCCTCATACTTCCATCCGGGTGCGAACAGCGCTGCCGATGTTCCCGCCTCCCGGATGAGAGAGAGGACTTTATCGACCCCGAAGCCGCGACCATCCCGTGATCCCAGACCGAAGCGACCAAAGCAGTCCACCCCAGTGTAAATATCAGGCACCCTATTCATAGTATTGGCCATGCTCCTCGTGCCCTCCAAGTCCTGCTCCCACCATCCAAAGTTTGTAAACATTCCGTCGGTGATCTTGAAAAACGGCGCGTTGAGTGGGGTAAGTCCGTTCTGCCAGCCCACTTGGTTGAACACTGTCAATGCATCAAACCATATTACTAGCCCACCGGGAACCAATTCCCTTACGGCGCTTCTAAGCTCTTTCAGGAACGCCTCTAACTCGTCTGGCACGAGATGTTCCCCAGGAAATGGAACCTGGATGTTTATTAGCCACCCGTCGAATCCGTAGGTTTCTGCAATCAGTGCCAATTGCGTAGCGAATATGTACTCCCCCTCAGAGCCCTTATCCAGAAGCCTAGAGAGAGCAGTATATCCAGCATCGCCATGGGCGTAGAGCGTACCGAGGACCCGTATGCCGTTCCGGTGGAGTGTGTTTATCCATGGGCTTGGTGGGATAGAGATGAGGTGGAGGGAAAAGTAGATGAAAGTATCGATGAGGTGGAGATGCGCTGCCGTATAAACTGGCCCAGATGGGGCGGGGAATTGACCTTGGACAGATTCATCAGGATGGTAGCCCCATTTACGATAATGGCAGCTCAAGAGATTGGGAATTAGTGGTGGTGTTGCTGTTGGGAGGTGAATGGGTGGCGGTAGCGGTGGGCGGCCGGCCAGCGGTGTGTTAGAGACTTTAGAGGCTTGAATTTCGATGTCCTCAGGCCGCCAGTCTGCAAGCTCTGACATCTTGCTAGTGTATGTAAAATCTTTTGCGTTGGACATCTTGTTTTTTTGTTTTAGAGTTATCGTATTCACGGAAGGAGAAGCCATCCCAGTGATTAGTAGTTTTGCTAATGCCCCGCACCCCGACTATTAGGCACACTATTTACGAGTTACAAGTTTAGCTACTGAAAGACTGAGATATTGTAATACAGTGCCAGCAGTCGCTTATTCATCAACTAGAAATGAGCAGAAACCCCGGTTCTGGCTCGGAGCCCCACAAGCTGCAGGGGGCTGACCAGAAACAATTGCAATACCTCGCTAAAACAGCTCGGGATCTCATCAGAACGCTTAAGTTACACCTCCTAGTAAGGTCCACCGTATTCTCCGCCCCACTTGTCCCAGCCAAGGGCTGAAATATAATCTTTTTGCTATGCTTTCTACTCTGAATCCGAACTCTCAATCGGAAGGATGAAATTGTGGGCGTCTTAAGGTGGCCCACAGCCACAGAAGTGTTTATGGTATGATAATATCATAATAATAATGTTAACTCTTCTGCGCTGACCGTGCAGTGAATTTGAACCCTTCCCCCGCGGTTTACCCCAGGGTCTCAGGCGAGCCTACTACGCAAGTCCTTACCTCCATTTCAGGGCCAAGCTGAGCAGTACATTCAAGCTCACGCCGATTCATGAAGGTTTCCCTAACTAGGCCAGATAACATAAGCAATATTCTTTCAAGGTTCTGTTCGGCCATCCAAGTACTGTAAACCGCTCCATAACTACGGTAGTCAAGGGGAATTCGTCGCCCCCAGTTCCTTGCCCATATAGTGAAAAGCTTTCAGGTCAAGCAAATTTAGTTCGTGAAACCACAATAGCATATATTTCGCTGCTCACTAGGGGTATTCATACGTAAGACAGGGCTAAGGACCTGATTGCCCCGTCATGGAACCACGTCCCAGTGCGGCCAGGCAAGATACTCGCCAATTTCAAAGGTATCCGGAAACTATGCTAGAAGGAGTCGCAGATCCAGGTGCGGCTTCTAAAGGCGTGGTGCCCAGACCCCCAGATACCTTTATAATCGGCGAATAGCCTTCCTCATTTAGGGTTATCTAATTTGGTTCTCAGTTATTAGTTTATTAAAAGCGTCAGCCGGTTCCATATATCACCATTCGAAGAGTGTTCTTCGCACGCAACCAGGGCCCAGTCAGTATAATCCTTCCGGGTTCCAGTACATCCACGCTGGGCTCCCATACGAACGCCGATGGTTTCATGTCCTCAAAACAAGTCCAGGGTTTCCCAGTGAACCCCCTCTCGCTGCTCTGCTAGGACTGCGTCGAAAAAATTGGGACCATTTGTCTTTTTCCTTCATTGTTGGTGTCTACTGGTGGTGTTTTCCTTTTCTGCCTGCCTTTCCCACCTCGGGGGAGGATGTGCGGTTGGTTCCATACCAGAGGGACTATAGGATTGGAGGGCATTGGGCAGGGATGGGATGTTTTTTTTCCTCTGTTGGTGCTTTGGGCCTTTATGTAATAACTTCGTTTCTACACAACAGATGAGCCCTGATCTTGTACCCAAATAAACCCACGGAATTCTCTCTTTGGTTTTGGTTCTTTAGCGGAAGCTTGAAACATAAACCCTAGGTCACCGATGCCATCGAGCAGTGTAAAATATCCTAAAAGCCCTCCAGCCCGCATTGGGCATGTCCGGACGGCAATCGTATTACTTATTTTGGGTTGGCCAGCTTTAACACGAGACTGATAGACCTATCGACAAAGAGGGGAACTCGTGTAGTAGACTAGAGCTGTATGAGAAAAGCTATAGTATCGTATGATAAAGACCATATACTACCAGTAATCGGTGCAGATAGACTTCTACTACTGCAGGTGCCAGCCGCACTCAAGGGAGTACCAATCCCCCTACAAACATATGCCATCACTGCCAGTTAGCTGAATTCTTAAGCGTTGCCGGAACCACGATTGGACACACCTCAACAAATCCTCTTACCTTCTCACCCTTTGAGTTCAGCTATTATCAGTGCAACTCGTGATTTATTCACCCCAGCCACAATATCCCCGTCATAAGCGGCAGTCAGCGGCACCAAACCCAAGAATTGTAACCACTAACTAAGAGTCGCGAGTGATATATCATGAACAAGAACCTACTAGTAGTTGCCCGTATCCAACATAATTCATTTCCCCCGTCGCAATAAAACCCCACCCATCCCCGGCGCGCTTATTGCTAATCCCTGAGGCCCACAACCAAGAGAGGCACCCAACACTTGGCCCACCTTCGAGTGATTTATGCAAATCGCTAATTCGGAATAGAACAGAACTTCATGGCAGGACTTCAACTTGTAAGTCCCAGAGTCAGTGGCTGGGTATTCGCACCACGGTTGGGGGACCCTGTGTAATATGCTGAAAACACCATCGAAGTGGTGCGCGGGTTGTTCTGGGGGAAGTGGGGGGCTCTATTTGTATCATACGTTTTGTGCCTTAGGGGTTGGATACTGGAGGGCACGAGGATAGTAGGTGTGTGGAGGGAAGGAAGGGGCAGGAGGAGGTTTTGAGAGTGATTGGTACGCGGGAGTTGGGCTGGTATGCTGGGTCGGGGTGGAGTGGAGGAGGGGGCTTTTAGAGGGAGATGGTGTGGGAATGGGTTTTGTGTATTTCTTTCTAACGTCTGTGCTTGGAGGGAGCACTTGGGCACATGGTAACAGTTTTCGGACGGTTATTAGTTGGGTTTCGATTAATCTGGAGAGGCATTAGGAGAACATGGAATTACGATGCTGCCCTCTGATACCCGAGAAAGCTTCAACTTTTGCTATTCACGAGTGGCTCATCCTTGGGAGTGTTCATGTCATGGCCTCTCGTATAGTTATCTAAAGGTATAATATTTAAGGATCATCCCCATCAAGCCTCCGTCATATAATTCAAAGCCCTGATATCGAAATCCCCACAACTCCTCCTCCCTTGCTTCATTCACTCTCGGCATACCAAAAACCACCTCGCCTCACTTCCCTCCACCACCCTTCACAATAGCCCCACCCCACGTCACCCCATCAACCCTCCAATCACCAACCGCCACTCCTGCCGGAACATCATACTCAAGACAATAACTAACCCCCACCAACTCCTCACCCCGCCACACAAGAAAACTTGCGAAATCCCCAGTCTTCCCACTGAAGCACCCATGCACACTCCGCAGTTTCCTCATAACGGGTGAAAAATCGCGCTTGTAGACCCTCCAGCTAAGCTTTGTGCTGCTATCTCCTTTGTCCAAGGGGGAGACTACCTCGGTGATGCGGGAAGGCCGTTCGGGGACGGTTGGTATTGGGGATATGTGCAGGTTTCCTAGGGCTAGGACTTTGAATCCGGAGGAGGTAGGGATGGCGGGATGTTCGTAGTAGATACCCAACTCTTCTATCCTTTCGTTAGGGCCTGCAGCTATGGGTGGGAACTTGGCGGTCTTCCATCCTCCACGGGGCCCTTGCGGTAGGGGTAGTCGTGTCTTCGTCTGGGCTACACCGGAGGTGTAGTATACTCCTACTACCTCTCCTTCTAGTATTTCGGTGGGGGACCGTTCTGGGAGTAAATATGCCACTTGAATGGAAGATCCATTTGCAGTAATCGCCGTAGAATATAGCGGACAGAAGTCTACTCCCCCGGCAACGCTTCCACCTTCAATAGAAATATTCAGACTCGTGCCGCCAAAGTAAGCTATCTCATCGGTAAACGACCACTTCAATTTATCCGTGTTTTGAGAATACTTCGACGGAAGAAGTGACTGCGCACCGATGTGCACCCACGATGTATTCATGGCTTTCTATTATGCAAGCACCCTATGTCAGTACGACATGGGGTCGGAAAACGCGAGCGTGGGGTAAAACAGACAACTCCATTAACCCACCATCCCTTCCCGAATGCTCTATTGAAATTTGTAAAGAAGAATTCCGGGCCACCGCATGCTTTCTCAGAGACAAAATACGAAACTGGTTTCACAGGATTACTTCCGACGTCGCTCCCATCACCGACCCAGAATTTCCGATCAATGGATTCAAAGTCCTTGCCGCCAAAATGCTCATACGTCCATCCGGGTGCAAACAAAGCTACCGATGTTCCCGCCTCCCGGATGAGAGAGAGCGCTTCCCAGACCCCGAAGCCACCACCACCCAGCGATCCCCGACCGAAGCAGTCGATCCCAGTGTAAATATCAGGCACCCGATTCATAGCGCTGGCCATGGTCCTCGTATCCTCCAGCTTCTGCTTCTGCCACCAATAGTTCGTAAACAGCCCATCAGTGGCCTGGAAAAACGGCGCGTTGAGCTGGGTAAGTCCGTTCTGCCAGTCTACTTGGTTGTGCACTGTTAACGCATCATACCATATCACCAGCCCCCCGGGGACCAATTCCCTCACGGTGCTTCTGAGTTCTTTCAGGAACGCCTCTAACTCTCCTGGAACGAGATTTTTCCTAGGAAAAGAAGCCTCGATGTTTATTAGCCATCCGTCAAATCCGTAGGTTTCCGCGATCAGTGCCAATTGGGTCGCGAACATGTACTCCCCCGCGGAGCCCTTATCCAGAAGTCTAGAGAGGGCGGTAGACCCAGCACTGCCCTCGGTGATGAACGTACCCAAGACTCGGACGCCGTTCCGATGGAGCGTGTTTATCCATGGGCTCGGCGGGATGGAAACGAGGTGGTGAGAAAAGTAGACGAAGGTATCAATGAGGTGGAGGTGCGCTGCCGTGTAAATTGGCGAGGGTGGGGCGGGAAACTGACCTTGGGCAGATTCATCAAGATGGTAGCCGCCTTTATAATCATGGCAGCTCAAGATATTAGGAATTCCTACTGCTGGAAGGTGAATGGGCGGTGGCGGTGGTGGTAGTGGTGGTGGCGGTAGGAGGGGCAGTGGGAGGGGCTGCTGTGTGCTGGGGAGTTTAGAGGCCTGGGTTTCAATGTCCTCAGATGGCCGGACACTAACAATTAATTCCGGTCTTGGGAGGTCAGGGGGCGGCGGTGGTAGCCAGCGGTCGAGCAGTGGTGTGTTAGAGACTTTAGAGGCTTGGATTTCGGTGTCCTCAGGTCGCCAGTCTGCAAGCTCTGAAATCTTGCTAAAGTAGATGAAATCTTTTGGGTTAGACATCTTGTTTTTGTTCTAAAGCTAGCGTATCCTAGTAGGGAGAGGTCGCTCTAGTGATTGTGTGAGCTGCAGTGGACAATTCGAGAACTTTGGATCGCAGTTATAGTATTTTTTTAATTTTTTTCGACGTCTGGCTAAATTCGCAACCCAATCGGGAGCTCCCGCCAGTACCCGCACTCCGGCTATCACTTAGGCTATTTACGAACTGCAGCGCCAGCTGTTGGTGAGACTTGAAGACTAGAAGAGCATGTAATACCGGTACAACACCAGCAGTCACTTATTAATCAACCGGAAATGAGCGGAAGCCCCTGTTTTGAGCCCTACAAACTGCAGGGAGCTGACCCGACGCAAAAGCAATACCTCGCAAAAACAACTCAGAATCTCACCAGGACGCCTAAATTACACCTCCTAGTAAGGTCTACTGTATTCTCCGCCCCATTTGGCCCAGCTGAGGGCTGAAATAGAATCTTTTTGCTGTGCGTTCTACTCTCAATCCAAAGGATGAAATTGAGGACGTCTTAAGGTGGCCCACAACCACTGAAGTTTTTATAGTATCATAATATTATAATCCTTCTGCGCTGGCCGTGCAGTGAATTCGAACCATTGCCCTGTGGCTTACTCCAAGGTCTCTCAGGCGGACTGACCACACACCCCTTTACGAAAGCCAGATGAAGTGGTACCTTGTGTTAGCATAATACCGTATCACAGCCAGCCGGATCAGTTCAGAGTCTCGCATATATGCGGTAGGGATGTTAATCCTCTACTATGAGCCGATTCTATAGTCATCCGCGATCCCCTCTAGCCTCTAGGTTGACCTCTCTCCCTGGCTTATGCTGCAAGACCTCCCTTAGCACCAATCTGCAATCGGGCAGATGAATAGGCTCACCACTAAATCCACCTAAGTAGTAGAGCCCCGAGTAAACCACCAGTTAGCTATCAGTGAACAAGGCATATTTTCCAGGGAGAGTACAATAATGCAGCATTGACCTTGCAGGTTACTAACTGTTGATTTACTATTCACTCTCTTTGCCTCTAAGTTTGTCTGGTGAGTTAAACCCAGGCGAGGGCTAAATGTACTGTACTTTTAAATGATTCAGCGAATTAAGCACTCGAACTATATACTAGTCTTGCTCATGGCATCAGGATGTGTTCCGGGAAGTGCTTACTCTAACCTTACCAAAAGTCCCCTCTCCGAGCACATGACCTAAGCCAATAGCGCAGTCCCCCAGTGCCGTCCGAGACAAAGGCAAGGAAGAGTCAAAAGCCCGGAGCCGAGGCGAGGTCCCGACTACTATATAAGTTTGAGCCACGTCCCAGTACTATTTCAGTCCCGACCCTTCACATTTTTGCTGAGCTCAGCAAGACTCCAATACTGATACCAGTGCCCGGACGGGTTCCCTCCTCCATTTCAGGGCCAAGCTGAGCAGTGCAGCTAAGCTCACGTTGATTCATGCAAGTTTCCCAACTAGGCCAGACAACATAAGCAACATCCTTTCAGGGTTCCGTTTTGCTACCATAACATTGTAAACCGCTCTATGACTACGGTAGTCAAGGGAGTTCGTCACCCCAAGTTCTTTGCCCGTATCGTGAAAAACTGCCTAGTCAAGTAGCCCGTGCAGCCACAAGGGCACACATTTCGCTACTCGCTGAGTATTCATACGCAAGATATGGCTAAGGGCCTGGTTATCCAGTGGCCGAACCACGTCCCGCTGCAACTACGCCAGATACTCGCCAATTCCAAAAGTATCCAGAAATTGTGCTACAAGGAGTTGCATATTTGGGCAGTGTTCGCAACGGGGCAGTCCGTCCGTCCTGGGGGTAGGACGATGACGGACTACAAATCGTAGTCCGTCCAGTCCTGGAGAGAATTTTGCCCGGGGCTAATGGCTGTAGGACGGGGGAAGACGCTAGGCCCCACAACTAGATTGCAGAGTGTCTCAGAGTGTGAGGCCAGACAGATCCCTGCAGATCCCCACAGATCCCCACAAATACCGGCAGGTCCCGACAGATTCCCACAGATGCCTGCAGGCCCAGACTGATCCCCACTCTTCTCCACCATTCAAGCAGAGAATCTGTAGTCCGCCATAATCACTAATCGACTTCAGATCCAGAAGCGAAGAAAACAACTACAGTGTGATAGTGACACACTCTAGCAGGAAAGATAGAAGATGGAAGAACCGTAATCTGGGTCACTATGCCCTGTTTAGACTTTATCTACAAACAGGCGTGGTGATATCAAAATTGAAGACGATTTGAGGTCGAGTTTTCCCGAAGGCTGTTTCCAGTAAGAGTTGACCTTGTTCAAGTGCCACTTCAATGGTGTCATCTTTGCCTATACGGTACATATCATGAAGGTGTTAAATCATATTCTTTGTTGATAAATCTGAAATAAAAAATAGAAAGGAGAGAGAATGTGAATCTCTCCTTATGTTAAATTTCTAAATAAAGGAGCACTATCGACCGGTTCTCATAGCTTAATGGTAAAGAGACCGGTCACTACTAGCCCTTACAGGGAAGGCCGGGAGTTCAACTCCCGGCCAGGGTGGATGTAGCAAGCAGGCCTTTAATAAATAAAAGGTAAAGTAAGCCCTGGCGAACCACCTTTTTGCCATCAGGGCTATCAAGTTTTTTTGCCCTAATATATCTCTTTAAAAGTTTATGGGAACCTTGAGGAATAATGGTCAATGAGTACAGTGAAGCCAGGAATTCCATTGCTCACGATGCCCAATTTTTTAAATGTCCATCTCCATAGCCCTGTACAACAGATATCGTTTTACCTCACAGGAGTGGGATCAGCCTGGTTGGGCAGAGATTTGTTATAAATTATTAGAGCTCTTGAAGGATAGGCCCCTCATATTCAAGACTTACAGATCCCCACCGTCCTTATCAGGGGATCCGCAGTCCACTACCGTCCCCTGTAGTCCTTTTATTGGGACAGCATAATAGTGTCTCACCTTGTGGGGCCTATGGTCCTTGCTCAACCCTGCAGTCCTAAAATGTCCCAGGACGGGACGGAGTAAAAATTGTCGTCCGGTCCGGTCCAGTCTTCTTGGCAGTTTCCCCGTGGGGCCGCCCGGGCCCCCAGACCGTTGCGAACACCGTATTTGGGTGCGGTTCCTAGAGGCTTGGTGCGCAGGCCACCAGATACCTTTGGAATTTGCGAATAGCTTTCGCCGAATATCTTCCCGCAATAGTCTTAGACTTCCACGAGACTGAGGGTGGCGGAGGAACCTTTGAGGAAATGGCCAAGTGACGAGAGTTTGCTGAGGTCTTTGCTCTTGCTAAAGTGAGAAAGGCGTATGCTAGCAATAGTGAATATGCTTTCTCTCAGGGGGTTATGAAGGGTTCAAAAAGACGTACAGAGAATCCTCCATGTCTTTTAAACGATTGCTCCGCTTGCTCCGCTTGCTCCATGAACCCAAAAACAATTGTTCGGCTAAATTCCCGTTCCTCATCGTCGTCCATCTCTAAGATTTGATCGAAAACTGAGCGATCGATAGAGCCTGTATCATAGCTATTGGCCAGCGCCTGTTCGGACTGGTACTACTATCAGGAAAGCTGCAATATTTAATGTAGACAACAGCATGGTAGGCTAGGACTCACACTCTCGCTCTCGACTGCGGCAGTTTCCTTCGTAGTGATTGTATCGGTGTCCTTGGATGGCATTTTGAGTGAGATTGGGGGAGTGAAGAGCCATAGGGTGGGCCGAAGCGAGCAGTTGGAATTTTTTTTATGATATTTTATTTTTGATGAGCGGTGTTGCTGTCTTTGGTGGATATGAAAAAGACGACAGAAGGGCAGGATGTTCTGAAGGGTGATGAGGGGTGGTTAGAAGAGGGGTGAAAAAGGTGGGGTCCTGAGCAGATGAAATGGGCCATTTTTGTAAATCGGTCAACTACTACCATGATTTGTGTATACTATTGTGATTCTAATAAGTACGTAATGAAATCTATCGAGACAGATGTCCATGCCGCAAAAGGAATCTGCAAGGGTTGTAGTACGCCATAACGTGCATGCCTCGGTTGTCAGTTCGTTTATTAAAAGCGTCTGCCGGTTCCATATATCACCATTCGAAGAGTGTTTTTTGCATGCAATTAGATGCCTAGTCAGTATAATCCTTCCGGGTACTAGTATATCCACGCTGGGCTCCCATATGAACGCCAATGGTTTCTTGTCCTCAAAACAAATCCAGGGTTTCCCAGTGAACCCCCCCTCGCTGCTCTGCTAGGATCGAGTCAAAAATTTTGAGATGATCCACCTGTTTTTCAAAATTTCTTCCCTCATTGTTGGCGTCTACTGGTGGTGTTTTCCCTTTCTACCTGCCTCTCTTATTTCGGGGGAGGATGCGCGGTTGGTTCCACACCAGAGGGACTATAGGACCGGAGGACATAGGACAGGGGCGAGATTTTTTTCCCTTTGCTAGTGCTTTGGGCCTTTATGTCATAACTTCGGTTCTATACAACAGATGAGCCTTGGTCTTGTACCTAAATCAATCCATGAAATTAAATTATTATTTTTTAAAAAAAATAAATGACGGTCCCGACAGACTTCTACTACTATAGGTGCCCGTCGCGCGCAGGCTCAAGGGAGTAAGAATTCCTCCACAAACATATGCCATGGCTACCAGTTAGCTGAATTCTTTAGCGTCCCAGGAATCACGATTGAAAGCACCACAATAAATCCTCTTACTTTCTCACCCTTTGAGTTCAACTACGATCAGCACTATCAGCGATGCCTCGTGAGATATTCCGCCAACCACAATATCCCCATCAGTAAGCGGCCAGTCGACACCACCAACCCAAGAATTGTAACGGATAGGAGCGAGTGATATATCATGAGAAGGACCTGGTTGCCTGTATCCTAATATAATTTACTTCCCCCGTGGCAATGAAATCCCATTCACTCCCGGGCGCACCCACCACTAACCCCTGAGGTCTTATTATACACCCAAGAGGACACCCCACACTTGACCCACCCTACGAGTGATTTATACTGATCGCTAATTAGGAATAGAACGGAACTTCGTAGCGGGACTCCAACTTACAGGTCCCACAAGCAGTCACTAGGGATTCGCACCACAGCTGGGGGACCCTGCGTGGGATGCTGAAGAAGCCATCTAACTTAGGTGGCTCTCAGGTTGTTCTAGGGGAAGCGGGGGTCTATTGGTATGATATATACATTTTGCACCTGAGGGGTTGGATACTGGAAGGCACAAGGGTGGCGGTTTGGGGTACGGGCTTATAGGGCCGCCGAGGCTACCGAAGTGTGTGGAGGGGAGGGAGGGCAGGAGGTAGTCTGAGAGTGATGGGTTTTGGGTATTTCTATCTGACGTCTGTGCTTGGAAGGAGTACTTGGGCGTATGGTAAGAGGTTTGGGTGGTTATTAGTTCTGCTTCGATCAACCCAGAGGGGCAGTAAGAGAACGTGCGATTACATTGCTGTCCTCTAGCAGCCGAGAAAGCTTCAGCTGTTACTATCCACGTCATGGCGTCCCATATGGTTACTTAAAGGTAGTTAGCGATCATCCCCATCAATCCTCCGTCGTATAATTCAAAAACCTAATATGGATTTCCCACACAATTCCTCCTCCATTCACCCATTCTCTGCATGCCAAAAGCTGCCTCACCTCACTTCCCTCCACCACCCCTAACAATAGCCCCACCCCACGTCACCCCATCAACCCACCAATCACCAACCGCCACTCCTGCCGGAACATCATACTCAAGACAATAACTAACCCCCACCAACTCCTCACCCCGCCACACAAGAAAACTAGCGAAATCCCCGGTCTTCCCACTGAAGCACCCATGCAGACTCCGCACCTTCCTCATAACGGGTGAAAAATCGCGCCTGTAGACTCTCCAACTGAGCTTTGTACTACCATCTCCTTTGTCTAATGTGGAGACTACCTCGGTGATACGGGATGGCCGTTCGGGGATGGTTGGTATTGGGGATATGTGCAGGTTTCCTAGGGTTAGGACTTTAAATGCGGAGTTGGTATAAGAGATGGCGGGATGTTTGTAGTAAATGCCCAGCCCTGTTATCCTTTCGTTAGGGTCTGCAGTTATGGGTGGGAACGTGGTGGTCTTCCAGCCTCCACGGGGCCCTTGCGGTAGGGGTAGTCGTGTCGTCACCTGGGCTGCATCGGAGGTGTAGTATACTCCTACTACCTCCCCTTCTAGTATTTCAGTGGGGGACCGCTCTGGGAGTAAATATGCCACTTGGACAGAAGATCCATTTGCGGTAATCGCCGCAGAATATAGAGGACAGAAGTCTACCCCCTCGGCAACGCTCCCACCCATGGAAATATTCAGACTCGTGCCGCCAAAGTAAGCCATCTCATCAGTAAAGGACCACTTCAGTTTATACGTGCTCCGGGGATTCTTCGACGGAAGGATTGACTGCGCACCGATGTGCACCCATGGTGTATTCATGGCTTTCTATTATACAAGTACTCTATGTCAGTACAGCATGAGGTTAGAAAACGTGCGCGTGGGTAAAACTGACAACTCCATTAACCCACCATCCCTTTCCAAATGCTCTATTGAAATTCGTAAAGAAGAATTCCGGGCCACCGCATGCTTTCTTGGAAACAAAATACGAAATTGGTGCCACAAGAGTACCTTCGGTGTTCCGGTAGTAGTACCCTTCATCGACCCAGAACTTCCGATCGACGGATTCAAAATCCTTCCCACCAAAATGTTCATACGTCCATCCGGGTGCAAACAGCGCTGCTGATGTTCCCGCCTCCCGGATGAGAGAGAGCGCTTCAGAGACCCCGAAGCCACCACCACCCAGCGATCCCCGACCAAAGCAATCGATCCCAGTGTAAATATCAGCCACCCGATTCATAGTGCTGGCCACGGCCCTCGTATCCTGCAATTCCTGTTTCCGCCATCCATAGTTCGTAAACAGCCCATCAGTGGCCTGGAAAAACGGCCTATTGAGCTGGGTAAGCCCGTCCTGCCAGTCCACTTGGTTGAGCACTGTTAACGCATCATACCATATCACCAACCCACCGGGGACCAATTCCCTCACTGCACCCCTGAGCTCTTTCAGGAACGCCTCTAACTCTCCTGGAACGAGATTTTTCCCAGGAAACGAAGCCTCGATGTTTATTAGCCATCCGTCGAATCCGTAGGCTTCTGCGATCAGTGCCAATTGGGTCGCGAACATGTACTCCCCCGCGGAGCCCTTATCCAGAAGCCTAAAAAGAGCGGTAAACCCAGCATCGCCCTCGGCAATGAACGTACCGAGGACCCGGACACCGTTCCGATGGAGCGTGTTTATCCATGGGCTCGGTGGGATGGTGACGAGATGGTGGGAAAAGTAGACGAAGGTGGAGATGAGGTGGAGATGCGCTGCCGTGTAAATTGGCCCGGGTGGGGCGGGAAATTGACCTTGGGCAGATTCCTCAGAATGGTAGCCTCCTTTATAATCATGGCAGCTCAAGAGATTGGGAATTGGTAATCTTCCCAACGGGTCATCGGGCTGCGGCAGCGGTCGGCGGCCCAGCAGCGGTGTGTTAGAGACTTTAGAGGCTTGAATTTCAATGTCCTCAGGCCTCCAGTCTGCGAGCTCTGACATCTCACTAATGTAAATGAAATCTTTTGGGTTGGACATCGCGTTTTTGTTTTCAAGTTATCGTATTCTGATAGGGAGAGGCCACTCCAGTGATTGGGAGAACTACGATGGATTGTCGAGAGCTTTGGATTGTAGTTACAGTCCTTTTTCAAGCCCAACCAGGCCCACAAGCCATTCGAGAGTTCTCGCTAGTACCCCGCACCCCGGCAAGCACGCACACTATTTACGAGTGGCAGGTTCAGCTGTTGGTGCGACTGAAAGACTGAGGGAGATTGCAATACAGCAGTACCGGCAGTCGCTTATTCATCAACCAGAAATGAGCAGAAGCCCTTGTTCTGAGCCCCACCTGCTGCAGGGAACTGACCCGACACAGCTGCAACACCTGGCAAAAACAACTCAGATAACTACTGAGAATCTCACCAGGACGCTGGAGCCACCCCTCCTAGTAAGGTCTGCTGTATCTTCCGTTTTATTTGCCTCGGCTAGAGCCTGAAATAGAATCTTTTCGCTATGCGTTCGGCTCTCGATCCGAAGGATAGAATTGCGGGCATCTTAGGGTGACCCACAGCCACTCCAATTTTTAGGTATAATAATATTATTATTATAACATAACTTGTCTGTACTAGCTGTGCAGTGAACTTGAACCATTGCTCTAGGGTTTATTTACCCCAGGGTCTCTCAGAGGGGCCGATCACACAAGCCCTTACACAAGCCAGATGAAGTGGGTGTGTTGTGTTAGCGCAATCCTGCATCACAGCCAGCGGGGCCAATTCAGCGCCAAAGGATAGTCTCACATATATGGAGTATAGATGCTGATCCTCCGCTGTGAGCCGATTCTACAGTCATCCGCGATCCCCTCTAGCCTCTGGGTTGACCTTAGCACTAATCTCCAATCGGGCGGATGAATAAGGCCACCACTCAATCCACCTACGTAGAGCTCTGAACAAACCACCAGCTAGCTATTAGTGAACAAGGTATACCTTCCAGAGAGGGTGCGATGATACGGCATTCACCTTAGAGGTTACTAAGTATTGATAGTATTATATTCAATCTCTTTGCCTCTAAGTTTGTCTGGTGACTTAGACCAGTGAAGCCTAGATGTACGGTACTTTTAAATGATTTAGCCAATTAAGTATTTGAACTGTATTAGTCTTGCTCAAAGCACCAGGATGTATTCTAAGAAGTGCTTACCCTTACCAAAAGTCTCCCCTACAAGCATACGGCCTTAGCCAATAACGCAGTCCCCCATGCCATCCAAGACGGGGGCAAGTAGGGGTCAAAGGCCCGGAGCCAGGCGAGATCCCAACTGTGAGCATGAGCCATGTCCCAGTACTATTTCAGACCTGATTCTTCAGATTTTTGCAGAACCCAGCAAGACTCCAATACTGATACCTGCCCCCGGACAAGATCTCTCTTCCATCTCAGGGCCAAGCTGAGCAGCACAACGAAGCTCACATTAATTTGTGAAGGTCTCCCTAGCCAGGCCAGATAACATAAGCAACATCCTTTCAAGTTCTGTTCTGCCATTCAACTACTGAAAACGGCTACATAATTACGGAAGTCAAGTGAAGCTTGCACCCCAAGTTCCCGTACAGCCACAAGGGAATATATTTGGCTGCTTACCGGAGGTATTCACTTACAATATATGGCTAAGGACCTGATTATCCCGTCATAGAATCACATCCCGCTGCGGCTATGCAGGGTACTCGCCAATTTCAAAAAATATCGGGAATCGTGCTATATGGAGCCGCAGAACCGGGCCGGTCCCATATATCACCATTCGAAGAGTGCTCTTTACATGTGATTAGATGCCCAGTCAGTATATTCCTTCCAGAAACCCAAAAGCAAGATAAGGCGTCTAGAACCTGCTTGGGGCACATTTTGATCTTCAAAAAATCACTCGATTCCCTTGCAGGGCAAGGGTTCGCAGTTTTGAGGTTCTTTCACCTTGCCAAGAATTGAATCCGCCCCTCCAAAAATTCATCCCACTCTTCTAAGACACATCCCCCAGCCAGTTCCGACCGCATAGATATGAAGCTCGACACACATGCGATACGATACCTCACAGGTGAGGACTGGCGCGTCCTTACCGCGGTAATGCTTTTTTCCCCTCCCCCTATTGCACCCATCCAAGGAGCCAGAGTCTAACCTCTGACCAGGTAGAAATGGGCAGCAAGAATCACGAAGTCGTCCCTACAGCATTGATCGTGCAAATATCTGGATTGAGAGGTGAGAGTGGGGTCAACAAGTGCATATCGAGCCTGGCGAAGGTGGGACTTATTGCGAGGGTCAAAAACGCAAAATGTTTGTCCAGCCCTACCTAATATCTGCCGAGGCCGTGGGAGAAGCTGATGGGGATGAGCAGACGACGGCTACCGACTGACATACGGCGGACTGGATTACCTCGCGCTAAACACGTTCTCGAAGAGGAAGAGCGTTTATTCCGTCGGGAACCAGATTGGTGTTGGGAAGGAGTCAGATATCTATGTTGTTGCCGACGAGACGGGCACTCAGAGAGTTCTCAAGATTCACCGGCACGCCACATCCCCCTTCTCCATGTGATCCAATAAAAAATTCATCGCTAACCCCTTGAACTGGGTGGAGTAGATTAGGTAGGATTTCGTTCCGCACCGTAAAGGCCAACCGTGACTACCTCCGTAACCGACATAGCGGTAGCTGGATGTACATGTCGCGACTGGCAGCACTAAAAGAATACGCGTTCATGAAGATCCTGCACGAGAACGACTTTCCGGTTCCAGTCCCACTAGACCAAGCCCGCCACTGCATAGTAATGGCACTAATCGATGCCTTTCCCCTTCGTCAAATCTCAACATTAACATCACCTTCAACGCTTTACGCAAAACTCATGGAACTCATCCTACGATTTGCCTCTCAGGGCCTTATCCATGGAGACTTTAATGAGTTCAATATTCTTGTCCATGAGGACACACAGGAGCCTGTCGTTATTGACTTTCCTCAGATGGTCAGCGTGGATCATGCTAATGCCAAGGAATATTTTGAGCGGGATGTCAAGTGTATCAAGGACTTTTTCAAAAAGAGGTTCAGGTTTACCGCTGACGAGGACGGGCCGTTTTGGAGTGATGTTAAGAGGATTGGGAAGTTGGATGTGCTTGTTGAGGCGAGTGGGTTTTCGAAGAAGCAGGCAAAAGAGCTGGAGAAGTATAGGAAGGAAGTAGCTCCACTGGCAGATAATGATGAAGAGGAGGGTGCCGCAGAGGGGGGTGAAGGTGTCGAGGATGACGACAGGGATGAGGGTAGGGAAGAAGAGGAAGAAGAGGGCGATGAAGAAGAGGAACCGGAAGGAGCAATTGAAGAGGCTAAAAGACCAATGATTGGTGAGGACGGAGAGGAGCTGCTAGATGCTCTAGGAAATACCCGATATCATAATTACGGCAACATAGCTTAGCACTACGGAACAAAGGTCTAGGTGGTGTTAACGATTGTACGATAGCTTTACCTGTAGCTATTGAATTACAGCTTATGGGAAATCTAAATACATCACAATACAGGGCCTAGCGATGAACAGCTCCCGCGTTACTGTAAGACGACAGCGATAACTTGCCGTGTTCACGATACTTTTAAGCCAGCCGGCAAGTTCTTGAAATGGATATTTGGCTATGTGCCAGCGTAACCCGCTTATGACAAGAAAGGTAGCCTGAGAAATATTAGATAAGTCATGATAGGAGCGCGACGGTTCCGTCATCGAGTATCGTGAGTAGCTTCCCGGTCAAGACGCACGACAGACGTGATACCACAATCTTTCGGCAACTGTCCACAATTAAGGACCAGGAATCTCCTTCCAGGGAATTCCTGCCATACACCTTTGATTCGAGCCTCCGTAAGTGACAGTGTCAGCGCGGAATCGAATATATTGGAATAAATGCTAAATTCTGATCTCCGGGTGGCTCCCTTCCTTGGGCTAAGGTGCCGGCATTGAGGCTCGTAAAGATCGTTCGAATGTCAAAGCGAGCGAAATTTCATGTGCCAAGTTGAGGTCCGTTACGCAGGCTGCTAAATTTACGTAGGCGAGACCCTGCAAGCGTAACGGCTCGTTTGTATTGCCGCCCGTCGCTCCGCAGCTCTCCATTTGATGGCGGGTGATCAGCCCACTGACGTACGAGTACAAGTACGTACTGAACGGTACCGTACAGCACGGCACTTTGGGTTACATGCTAGAGAGCCGTCATGCCGGGGGCCAACTTACAATATCGAACTCCACTTCCCCTTGTGTCCCCCTCCTCTACCCCCAGTCAAAATCACTATTCGCCTTTCACCCTTCAAAAAGGATAAAAAATCGAGAAACTGCAGTTACCGTACCCCACCCTCACGACTCTTACGAGATCACACGAAATGCAGCTCAAGTATCTTATAGCTCTACTCCTACCTGCTCTCGCAGCGGCTAAAAAGAGCGTCAACTATATTGTTACTTTCCAGCCCGATACTCCAGACAGCGTTATCCAAGGAGCCATGGCTGCTGTGAAGGCCAACGTATGAAAACTTCCTTCACACCTCAGGGGGCACAAAGAAGGTGCTAAAGACGTTTTTAGGGAGGGCAAATCACTCATGAGTACAAAATTATCAGAGGGTTTTCCGTCTATGCCCCATATGAAGCTGTTAACCAAGTTTCAACTCTGGCAAGTGAATGGAGCCCCGTTATCGAGGAAGATAGTGTTGTAAGTTTTCTTTTTTTCTTTTTTTCCCCAGAGTCCCCTCGGAGGTCCTCGTGGAGCTAATGCGAGTGATTCAGGTTACCACGCAGTCGGGATAAGCCAAGCCAGTGCGATTCATCGTGCCGAGCGAGGGCTTTGTGTGTTCGAGGTTTGATGGGCGGTGTATTAAATTCATGGAATTATGAAATACCGTTCAAGAGTGGTGCCGTAAAACACTTCTGAGCGGGTATTGGGGGGCTTTTTTTCTTTTCTTTTTCCTTTTCCTTTTTTACCTCTTTCCTTTCCTTTCCTTCTTTTCTTTTGTGTGGATTACCGGTACTCCATTTGAAGGGTCGTTGTGATTTGCTTTGGCATCCAGATTATAATGAGTGGTGTTGCTCGATACGTTCGAGTGGTGGTGATGAGCGTATGCGATGTCGTGATGTTTGGGATGACGTGTTACTCGATGGTGTGAGTGACAGCGTGATAAGGGCAGAGATGGAAGGAAGAAGCTGTAATTACCGGTGCGATACTTCTATGGTAAAATAAACAGGACTACAGATTACTCGAGCACAGAGTCTTGTGTAAAAAGAAAACCCGCCACCCGCATCCGCACCCGAACGGAGAAATTTATTTTCCCCTGCACCTTCGGTTGGTCTGTTGCTTTTTGGAGCTTGTCGCCGCACTGTGATAGGGCCAACCCCCAGACACCGACCACCTCCCCAAAAACCTTTTTTGTGAGGCTGATTTCTTTCTCTTTCCTTTCTTGTCCCTGACCAGTGGCAACAACCAATCCTTCCCCCCCCCCCAAAAAAAAAACAAATATCATACGTAAAAACATCAATCACCCTTTTTCCTTCCCTCTGATCAACTACAGTACAATACATCACCACTACCGTGCCTTCTCACAACGGAAGTGCGCGCTAGATATGGTGAGTGCGTCGCTCTTTAATCGGAACCCGGCCTGTTGGGGTTGTGGCCAGAAACCCCCATCATTAGCAGGTGCTAGGAGAGCTCCGAACGGGAGTGTCCTGTACTTTGTCTGTCCCTCATGCGGCAATCCGAATCATTTCGACGAGGTAGGTTTCCTCCTTCTTTACTCATTCCTAGTCCGACACAGCTCTGCTAACTTCACGAAGCGCGGTGAGATCAGAGATTTCGTCCCAAGCACCCCCGAGGGCCCAGCACCACGATTTGCCCGAAAACGGTACTCACCCACGTCGAAGGCCGCCCATGAAACCCCTCCCGCGTCGCCAGTCTTCTGTCGCAATTGTCTGAACAACCAGAAAATCGTGTCTACGCGAATCGGAGATTATGAGTTGCCCCCAGATGACCATCCCGATCTCGATTACCACATCAACGTGCTCTTTCCACGGTTCCAGAAAGAGCTAGAAGAGCGATTTCCTTTAGTTTGCGCGGATTGTGCGCCCAGAGTCAATGAACAGATCCGTTTGAAGAACTATAAAGTCAAGGTGGAGAGTTTACGGCAGATGCTTGCTAGGAGCGGGGACCCATCTCGGACAAGGGAGGAGAAGGCGAACTCCTGGGGGTTGTTCGAGAGGTTTGTTTGGGTGTTGAGGGGCGGCGTGTGGTGTTATTCTCATTTTGTCGTGGCAGCATGGGCAGGGACGGCAATGTTATTCCCAGACAGAGCGGCGGGAATGGTGTTGGCGAGTGATGAGGGAACTTGGGTTAGTTGTATCTCGCGCAGCTTGGAGGATGCAAAGTTTGTCCCGGATTGCTATGAGGTTGCCTCGGGACACGCGCTCAAGTTCTTGCCTTGGAGTTTTCTCGGATTCTTTTGGGTCTACTGGGAAAGCTCGCTGCAGAAGTATCCCGAGAAGAAGCTGGTTGGCACGAATGAGTACCTTTGGATGGAAGTAGGGGTCTGGGCGTTCAGAATGACGTGTTGGACAGCTTTTGCATATCTCAAGTTGACGTTCCCGGAAGATATAATGTTGAGGATATATCTGGGGATCTTTTTCTTCTCTATTATGGTAGGTTTCCCCTCCAATTCTGCTCCCCAATCGCCCTAATTTCCCCACCGCAGTCAACGTTAGGCTCTCTTTCTTGTTTGAAGTTGGAGAATCCCCCATCGTTCTCGCTGCGTGAGCCAATGCCAATTTCTGCGACTCCATCGCCCCCATCGTCGCCTCCGCGAGAAGTGATCGGAGGCAGTTACCAGCCAAGACCGCCGAGTTACCAGTCAATGCAAGGAAGTCCTACAACTCCACGCCTGCCACTCAAAAAGTTAGCACCACCTACAACCGGGGCAAGCACAGTATATTCACCACAAACCGACTTCCGATCTACCTTCACAATGCGCGACGGTTCAGTTTCGCCGTCGCCTTCCCCCGCCCTTAACAAAAAGAAGGCATCTTGGTCTCCCGACGCGATGGACTGGAATCCAACTGACAGAGACGATCCCCTGTGGGAGAAACCAATCCCTCAGCCGTCGTTTGCCTCCTTCAACCAGCAGCCATCTCAACCTCAGTTATTGCAACAGCAATATAAGTCACCATTCACCGGCATCCTTCCCCCAGCGCCAAAGCCCCCAAGCCACAAATACGTCAGCTCCCTCATGCACCCAGCCCCAGTAAAGCCCATAAGATCAGGGCTAGAAAAAGAGCAATTTTTCCTCCCCCGCCAAACTGGAGCATCTCCTGAATTCGCCAAACTCTCCGACCCAACCTGCACTCCTGGGAGTGGTTATCCGCCCCTAGCGAGCCAAAAGCTCTTTATGGAGGACGAGCAAACCGGCCTAGAAGGCCTCTTCGGCCCTGGCCTTAGACTTGATGACGAGCCAGACGTCCCAATCCACGCCCGGCCATACCCAGAATGGACCGGCGTCCTCTGGCGCGTCGGCCTACTAGCCGTGTGTCTAGCTGTGGCAACAAAACTCCAGGATACTGCCAATGTCCCTACCGTCGCGTTCCTAATCTCCGCGGGCTGCATCGCCCAGCGCGACAAGGCGAGCCGAAGTCTCGGCCGAACAGTCCTCGCCTGCGCCGGCGTACTCCTCTCCATCGCGGCGGCCTTTCTGCCAAGCGACCAGTTACTCAAGCGCTCCCTGTTCGCATTCGTTGCCCTCGCGTTCGGTAGTGAGTTCTGGGGTGTGCTGGTCCTCTTGCAGAAGGAGCGCGCGAGGAAGTTTTATGCACTCGAGAGGAAGAAGAAGTTAGAGGTTGAAGAGCGAATTAGGAGGGGGAGGAAGGGGTTGAATTATTTTGCGGGTATGTCGTTGTAAAATAGTTTTCGTTTAATCTCCACTATTGTATTTCGGTTACTTTTGTTTGTCTTGCTTTGTTTGTGGTGTTTGGTATTGGATGTTTTGTTTTTTTTCCCCGATATTTTATAGCATTGGGAGGGAGTGAAGGAAGGCAATGGGGGGGGTTATCATACAAGTATAGTTTTTGAATTGGATTGTGAATGGTCAATGGCGGAGTAAAAAATCTTGTCGATCTTTCTCTTTTTCATGCGCAGCGGTAACTTAGGGATTGAGCAAATAGTTGGAGGAAATTTGTGCTAGTAGCTCATTTGTAGCCCTGTTCTATGGGCTCCAGTGAAGGCTTCGGAAATGAAAGATGCTTGTGCCCGAGTGATGGGTAGTGCTCTGTGGAGGTCGTGAATGTTGCATGGTATCTGCCGTGGTGGGAACGGTCCGAGAGGTTATGAAATTAGGGTTAATCTAGAAGTTATTCCCCTACCTACTCAGGTGGGTCCAAAAACTGAGGCTCCAGGAAAATAATCCAAGATGTCGTAGTTCTCTGCTGAATAGCCCTAGGACCTCATGGTAGTCATCCTTACTTGTGCTTCGCTAACTCGAAGCATGATATATCATACTCGTGCAGATAATAGACCTTAGCGGGGCCTTGCAGCCTACTCATAACATAATAATTATGAAGTTTTAATTAGTGCGGAAATCTGCTCCCGCAGCCCAATTAACGTGGGTCACCATATCCCTAAACTTGCTCTATGATAACAGGTGAACTTCCAATTAGGTTATCGCCCACAAAATTAGAAGTCTGAGTCTTTCTTTATCCCCTCTAGGTACTGTATGGCACCGTGGGGGACAAGCATATCACAAGAGATTCCTTTATAGTACTCTTGATTTCTCTTATTTCGTGATGGGGCTGCCGGTCATACTGTCATACCATACCGTAGAGCTTTGTTATCGCAGGGGAGCCGTCAAACCTAGTGAGGGCAATTTCTTAGTCGGCTTACCCGGCCTTCGCTTGTAGGGCTCAACCCTAAACAGTCCCCCCCTCCCCACACACGTAACCGTTCACTCTGGAGGCATCCACACGAAATTTCCTTCCATAGCAAGTACGTACAGCAACGACGACCGACGACCAACGCCAAACAATACCACCCACTCCCTTTTTATCTTTACGACAACTTCGAGAACCAAATGGCGCCAAAACCAGCTTCGAAGGGTAATTAATGCTACCGACCCCATCCCAATTCGCAATTCTACGATGATAGTGGTGGTGATGATGGTGATGGTGGAAAGGGAAGGGCAGGGCAGCTGATATGGGGATCTGAATGCTATAGGTCCGAAAACCCCCGCCGCCTCCAAGAAAGCCGCCGATGCCAAAAAGGCTGCTCTGAAGGGAACCCACGGAAAGATCACCCGCAAGGTCCGCACTAGCACTACTTTCCACCGCCCGAAGACCCTCTCGCTCGCGCGTGTCCCCAAGTACCCCCGCAAATCGATCCCTCATGCGCCCCGACTCGACCAGTACAAGGTCATTGTCCACCCTCTCAACACTGAGAGTGCTATGAAGAAGATCGAGGAGAACAACACCCTAGTATTCATCGTGGATATCAAGGCCAACAAGAGGCAGATTAAAGATGCTATCAAGAAGTTGTACGATGTTGACACAATTAAGGTCAACACTCTGATCAGGTGCGTTGGGTGAAATATCTCTCCTATGAGGGATGGGGGGAAATGCCTTTTTTTTCTTCTTTTCTTTTTTCAAAAACAGGAACGGAAACTGATGTTGGTGGTATAGACCCGATGGAACAAAGAAGGCCTTTGCCCGCCTGACTCCGGACGTCGACGCTCTCGATATCGCTGCTACCAAGCTGGCGATCGTATAATTTTCTCTCTCTTTTTCTTCCGGGGGTCTTCCAAAAAAAATCCATTTTTTCTTTTCTTTTTCTTTCATCGCGGGTTGGAACACATTCACATTTTCATGCACGACACCTATTTGTTGAATAAACCGGTAGGGGGGAGCTTCGGGCCGAGGGGTGGGGAAGCTGGAGCTATTTTGTAGCAGAAACAAAAATGAAGTGGTTTTGACCTTTGTGAAATTATCTGTTTACTTGGGCGGTTCAATCGGGATCGTTGTTAGCAGTGATGGTGATAGCGGTTCGGTGGGATAGAATACCCCCCGAGTTGTGGGTGCCTTGATGGTAATTATGGAGTGTTGGAATTGTAATTTTCCGTGGTTGCTACGTTGTCGGGGCCTCGTCCGCCATCGGTTCCCTGCACGGGCGCCGGCACCCCTGGACCGCTGTGTTGGTTATCGTCGGTGCAATCATGCAGTACTCGAGTACTCGAGTAGGAAGGTGAAAGGATATAACTATACTATTCCTGTCCACTTACCTATCCTCACAAAGCTCCGTGCAGCTATGACACCGGTATTCGCTGGAAAGACTCAACATTCCTAAAGTAGCAGGGGTCTCGGAAAAGGTAATACCCTCATCTGAATCTCTATAATTCCACTGGAGAAGTCCCATTTCCGGTAGAGTTAAGCAAAGTTCAACACTACCGCAGCCAACCTATTCATAAAGTATCCATGCCTGGCCTCGTGACATCTCTCCTACTAACCCCCGCGCCGCTTGTCTCAAATCTCGGCTACGAGCGGCCCCGCATGTTTGTCGTCATGAAAGCCGGTACAGCACAGGCAAGGGTGACAGGTTACCCACTTGCTGATTCCCTTTATATAACCCCTTTTACTCTCACTCCATCCTCTCTCCTTTCCCATTAATCTCCTCGTTCATCATCCATTAAAATATCTCGTTAACCTGTTAGATAAGCTAAGCATGTCTGTGCCCTGGACCTTCCAAGACATTTCACTTTTCTTATCGATAAGCGGGAGACAAGTCGTGGTGCTAATAATAGTGGAAATGATAGGTACACCGCTTCGTTCGCCTTCTTCGAGGCGTTATGGGAGGCGGGGGTCACCCATTGCTTTGTGAACTTGGGATCCGATCATCCAAGTATGATTCTACATTTACTTTCCATCTCTTGTTGATAGTGGTGAGGACATGCAATTGATGAAGCGTGGTGGTCACAGGTATTCTCGAGGCAATGGTAAAGGGAAAACGCGAGAGGCCACACAGTTTTCCGGAGTTTCTCACCTGTCCAAATGAGGTATCCATTTAGCTCTATGATTAGGTGTTAGGTTATTGAGTGCCTAATCGAATAAGTCTAGATGGTCGCTTTATCCGCAGCCCACGGAATGGCGCAAGTCACTGGAAAACCTCAGGCTGTTATTGTGCATGTTGACGTCGGGACACAAGGTAACCCCGCCCAGCTCTACCACCTCTCTAGAGTGATATTGTGTTGACGTGGCATTGAAGGTCTCGGAGCCGCCGTTCACAATGCCTCGTGCAGCCGTGTTCCTGTTCTCATCTTTGCCGGTCTCTCTCCTTTTACACAGGAGGGTGAGCTGCGCGGTAGCAGGACAGAATTCATCCACTACATCCAAGATGTGCCGGATCAAAAGGCGATAGTAGCACAGTACTGCCGGTACTCTGCTGAGATCAGAACTGGAAAGAACATCAAGCAGATGATCAATCGCGCACTGTCTTTTGCCATGTCTGATCCTAAAGGTCCTGTGTATCTCACCGCCGCTAGAGAGGTTTTAGAAGAAGACATTGAGCCTTATAGCCTCAATCAAGCTGTCTGGGATCCTATTGGCCCTACAGCGCTCACGGAGGAAGCTGTGAGCAGGATCTCAGAGAGTTTATTGTCCGCCGAAAATCCGTTAGTTATCACCGGCTACGCTGGGCGAAACAAAGATGCTGTACAGGAACTGATCACGCTGGCCGATTCCGTGCCTGGATTGAGGGTGTTGGATACATTGGGTAGTGATATGTGCTTCCCGGCGAATCACAGAAGCTCGCTGGGCGTCATGTATGGTACCCATGAGAAGATCACTACAGCGGATGTGATCTTGGTGATTGATTGTGACGTTCCTTGGATTCCTACTCAGTGAGCTTTCCTTTACCATCACTTACGATTTCGAGCTAATATGAATTTGCTGGTAGATGCAAGCCATCTCCCAGAGCAGCGGTCTACCACATTGATATAGATCCGCTGAAGCAGCAAATGCCCCTCTTCTATATTGACGCAGATGCTCGCTACCGCGCCGATGCATACACAGCACTAAAACAAATAAACTCTCATGCAGCAGGAATGAGAATGGACGCAGCCACCCGCGATGCACGAATTCAGGTGCTATATGATGAACACAAAGCGCGCATGGCCAGACTAGAGCAGCAGGCAAAGCCCCGCGACGATGGACTGCTATCCTGCGCACATGTGATGAATGTCCTCCGGGGCGCTATTCCTCAAAACTCGGTGGTTATATTAGAAGCGGTCACTCAAACTGTCACAGTGGTAGACCAAATGAAGTGCTCACTGCCAAAGACCATATTCAATTCCGGTGCCGGAGGGCGTATGCGCCCCCCCTCTAATTTTATAGGCAAAAGCTAACATTATCATCCCCAGTCGGCTGGTTCGGCGGCGCCGCTCTCGGCGCAAAGCTCGCCCTAGACAACGGCACCCCCAACTCTGGTCCATTCGTCGTAGCTATAGTCGGCGACGGCACATTCCTATTCTCGGTCCCAGCATCTGTGTACTGGATCTCCCGCCGCTACAAGATCCCATTCCTAACTATCGTCATCAACAACGAGGGCTGGAACGCCCCGCTGCGATCCGCAAAACTAGTTCATCCGGACGGGCTCAGTGCGCATGCCACGCACGAGGAGTTGAACATCAGCTTCAAGCCTAGTCCGGATTATGCTGGTATCGCGGTTGCGGCGGGCGGAGGGGAGATCTGGGGCGGGAAGGCGGAGAAGACGGGGCAGTTGGCTGGCATTCTGGGAGAGGCGGTTGAGTTTGTGAAGGGGGGAAGGAGCGCTGTTGTTGAGGTTGTTATTGTTTAAATATGGGATCGCCCGGGTAATAGTTTTACACACATATATCTCTTAATAGATCAGCAAATAGGCAGCCCGAGCACAGCCGGGTTAGTTAGTGTTGGGGCCGGAACTCCACCGGCAATCTACTATTCTATTTAATGGCTCAAAGTGGGAAATGAAACCGCTCTAGAACTTATTGTACATACATTAGCACCCGGCCCTTCATAGCTCAATCAAACAGTATCATAGCCCCGAGAGTGTAACCAACCCATGTCAGAAAAACCCCATTTACCCCATCCCCCTCCCTCTGAGCCCAAATCTCAGACACTCCTTAAGTTGTGAGAGGTCGTGTTGGTACGATACGCCGGAGGAGTTCTTTTACCCCCCCCCCCCCCGAGCACTCCGTTCTGGCCCATCGTTTCCAATCCGGATCCTAGGTTGTCCTGATGCATGATAGTTGCCCTGGTTCTTCCTATTCGTCTCGTTATTTTACAAATGGAGGTGTTTAGAAAAGTGTACGGATAGCAAGTTCACAGGATCTCTGCTATCGTTAGTTGATTTACTTTCCTTCCCATGGCTCACTACCTCTATCCATCCAGCACTATTAATCCTGCTCGCCGCAAGGGGTTGAGTGTTACTACCCCCAATGAATTTTAATTGGAATCCAGCAATAATCCGCGACGAGAGTATGGAATACTCTGTATATACCATCAGGCATGAAATGAAAAAATGAAAAGAGAAAAATACCCCGCCGCACACCCAGGTTGATATGTACTATCCCCTGCAGTGTTGATAGTGCCGAATTTCCCTACATCACGCTAAAATGTAAACTAAAAAACTAGCTTCGCACTTTTCCAGAGATGTCAATCAAGTGATATCAAAAACACTTCAGGTCAAGTTTTGGTACAGATCTTTTTCCGTTAACAGGAGCACTAAAAAGTGAGGAGTTTCACCCCTTGTGACGTGTCATTTTTTGGTCTCTAGCCAACCAGGTTCCTTGATTCTTATCTCGCGATAGCTTCAAGTCTTTAACTTCAGAGAATTTTCTCTGACTTTAATCTTCGATACTGAGATCAGTTTGTCTCTTTCATCTACTTTTCGAGCTTATCCATCTTCCTACGAACCTTACCTTTCGAGTCAATATGGTTAAGACAAACAGCACTAAGTTTTCCGCCGCCTCCGTTGCAAAGGGGTCGGTGGTTCTTTCACGAGCCGTTGAGAAGAATTTTGCCCTCGAGGCTGAAGTCTCTCGCCTACGGCACCACGTTTCGGTCCTCTCCAAGCGGTTGCACGTCGTAACCATGGAGAGAAGAATATTCGAGGACATTGTCAATCAAAGACAAAGTCCAAACGGTACAGGAGAAGGAGAGCCATCGGGGGATGTGGTGGCTGAAGAGGTGGAAGAAATGGACGCCACTGAGGAGGTGGCTGATAGTCGGAAGGAAGTTAGGCCGGCCTGTGAAGAGGTGGCTGAAGAGCTAATGGAGGACGAGCCACAACAAAATGTGGCGGTGTTTATAGAAATGGATAGGGTTGAGCCACAAGTGGCTGAACCAAGGATGGAGGTGGACGAAAGGTACAATAGGTTCGCGTTAGACCTAGTACCACACGATCAGGAGGAACCGATTCAGGTTCCGTTAATATCCCAAGAAGAAGATGGGAACGTCGTGATGAGAGATGATTCCGGAAGTCCGGAAGGGAAATGGGAAAGGATGAAGACTATCTTCGAAGAAGAGAAGTCTAGGATAAAGAAGGAGGCGACAAAGAAAATAGTTGCCGAGGAAATGGATATAAAGAACTGTTCTTCCGGGGATGAAGACGCCATAATAGGAGGCATTATTGTGGCAGGTGGAAACTCCCAGAAGAACAAGAAGAAAAGGAATAAGAAGAAGCGGAAATCAAAGGCCGCTAAGGAAGAAGAAAATTTGACAACCGAAAACAACCAGGAAAGACGGGTTGTAACGGAGGACATGGACGGAATTACAAGAAATTGGACGGTAAAGGAGTGGGAAAAGTATGCGGACTTGAGGGGTTCAACCATAGAGTTGTTCTATGATGATTGAAGTGGGAAAGAATTTGGCGGATATTTTAGGTTATTTTTTTGTGGAGGAGGGATGTTGGGTTAACATACGGGGCTGCGTATGTTAACATGAGTAGTGATTTAAAAGGTGTCGGAGGTGGATTTATTTTATTGGGGAGTTGGGAAGGGGGGGTTGGCTTACCCAAGACTGTAATGCCGTAGGATAGAGAGCCTGGACTGGAATGCTTCCTGTAGTTACTACGAATATATGGTATTTAAGCACTAAACCTAATATGAGAATGATGTTACCGGTAATGAACTTGTTGATATTTACTAACCAACATCCGGGATTATGTGGCAGCATTGCTCTCTATGATGTCGAATCTACCAATCAAAGAAATACGC
>Ga0307507_10001302_pt1 | contig 55913 bp, 4 predicted proteins | sample 7_EM_MG_FD_207223 | JGI IMG/M metagenome (GOLD analysis project Ga0307507, IMG submission 207223) | Populus trichocarpa ectomycorrhiza microbial communities from riparian zone in the Pacific Northwest, United States - 7_EM | ecosystem: Host-associated > Plants > Roots > Unclassified | place... | reverse complement strand
TAAATGGAAGGGGAGACGAATACGTAAGCAAAACAGCGTGATACGTAAGTGATACGTAGGCGATACGTAGGCAATACGCAGATAAAACAGTGGTGGTTTGGCAGGGTACCGTAGTCGGTTACATAAACTACGGATAAGTGCTCTGTACTGCTACTAACTATAAGACCGGCTATGTCCTTGGTGTTACGGCTTATACAAATGCCTCTAAACCGAAGCTTGTAGAATGCTGTATTACGAAGATACTAAGCTAAGGAGAAGAGGAGAGGTATGTATAGGAGGTAGAGACGTAATATATACGCGTTAGGACGCTAAGTCCTTAGCCAAACCCCTAACTAGGCTCCCTATCCAGGTTACGCGTTATAGTGCCGTAACATCACTCCCCTCTTTAAAAGAAAGCCTGCCCTTAGGCTTTATTAGAAACAAAGTAGAACTAGGGAAAAGGAGACGCGAGTGTGTTTAGACTAAGTATATAAGGCGACCGTAGGTCACGTAGAAGCGCTAGAGTGGAAAGGGTAGCCGCTAAGACTCTTAGCTAGGATCTAACTAATTAAAGAACTTCACGTAACGCGCAAACCTAGGTGGCCGTAAGTCATAGTAGGCTTTATTCCTTAGGCCTTAGGGCGTTCTTGTCCCTATGCTCTTCTAGTAACTTATTATCTTTATTATACTAACATTTTATCTAATTATCCAGGTACTTTGGGGGTCTGAGTAAGTTGGGGTATTAATTATAGAACTCTTTAAGCTTCTAGGGGCAGCCTATAAAGTTCCAAGTAGGGTACCAGGTTAGGTCTGGGTCATAGCCATTCTATTAGACACAGTATTTTAGCGTTCCTCGTACTAGCTTACATACTAGTATTTCTTTAACTTCCTATTTATTATCACCATTAACTTAAATTAGTAGGGGAGGCTCGTTCTTCTGCCCAGGTAATAGATTATTTGCAGCTTTCCGTAGCTTATCTGGCGAGAAAATAGGGTGAACTCTAATTAAATCTGGGAGCTTTACCTTATATAAGTTGCCTCTCTTCTTAAGGACCTTATACAGTCCTGCCATCTAGTAGTCTAGCTTATGGCTAGGCCGTTCCGTCCTCTAATTCTTTGTTATTACCCAGACCCTATCACCAGAGGTAAAGTTAGGCTCTTAACGGTATTTGTTTACCTACTGTTCTATTAACCTCTGGGCTTTTTTTAAATTCTTATAGGCTACCATCCAAGCTTTTTCTAAGCGTTTAGCGTACTGCTGGGCCTTACTATAGGATAGTTTTTCGCGTATAGTCTGGGGTTCTTCCGGTCTTTTCCAGTTAAAGCTTATGTGGGGTAAGTAGCCTATTTCTAGCTAAATAGGGGTAAACCCTGTGGAGTTATGGGGTAGGGTTACTTGGGCATAGTCTATTAGGGGGAGCAGTTTAGACCAGTTGTCCTAGAAGTAGTTAATAAAGGGCCAAAGTCTCTGGTCTAAATACTAATTTATAATCTCCGTCTAACCATCTATCTGAGGGTAGTACGCTATAGAGAGCTTTAGCTTAATGCCTAGGATCTAGGTAAACTTATTCTAGAAGGCTAATATAAACTGCGGCCTGTAGTTGGATATAATAGTATCTAGCAGTCCGTAAATTCGGTAGACGTAGTAGATATATAGCCAGGCCGCCTCCTTAGCATTAATATTCTTATGGCAGGGGATTAAGAATAGGCGCTTGCTAAAGCAGTTAACTAGGATTATAACCATATTATATCCGTTATGGTTTGTAGGTAGTTTGTAGAAGTCTATAAAGATATATTATTAGGGGCGCTCTAGTATTGGAAGCGGTTTTAGTAGTCCTAGGGTCTTATCTCATAGGATTATAGCTCTTTGGCAGTTATTATAGTTCCATATATATTAATTAATGTCCATAGCCATCCTAGGCCAGTAGTAGCGGCCGCTAATAATTTTACGTGTTTTATTCTTGCTAGGGTATGCCGTAGAGACTTAGTAATAGGCTTTACGAATTAGTTTAGTCTATAAATTATCAATATTAGGGATTATAAGCCGCTTCTAATATAGGGGCAATCCTTCCTCTATTCTAAAATTAGGGTCCCCTTTCACAGCTTAATCACAGAGGGCCTTTAGGGCGTTAGCCATGCGGTTTATAGTTAAAAGGCAGTTAATTAGCCCTATTAATTCGTCTAAGGACTCCTCTATTAGTACTAGCTCGTTTTACTAGGAGTCTAGCTCCTTAAGGATCTATAGGTCAAGCTATTCGGGATAGAGGAGCGCGCGCGTCCGGTATTAGGTCTTTAGCTCATCCTAGGGTCCTACATCTTATTCTCTTTAGGTTAGGGCATTAGCCTTAGAGTTTTGCTTACCGGAGCAATATATAATTATAAAGAAGAATTAGGAGAGTATTTCAGCCCACTGGGCCTATTGTCTAGTAAGCTGCTTTATAGTCATAAAATACTCTAGGGCTTTATAATCTGTATATATCTTAATCTAGGAGTTTGTACCTTTAAGCTCTGCGCGCTATTAGGATAGTAATTAAATAATAGCTAGCATCCTTTTATTATGTATTTTGTAGTTACACTCGGCTAGGTCTATTATTTTTAAAAAAAAAGGCGACAGGGTACCATTCGCCGTCCAGATATAACTATAATAGAATTCCCACTACAACTCCGTTAGAAGCGTCCGTTTCTAGCATTAATTTAAGGTCTAGGTTATAGTAACAAAGAATTAGAGAAGAGATAAGCCGCTCTTTTAACTCTTTAAAGGCTTCTATATAGTTACTATTAAAGACAAAAGACGTGTCTTTCTAGGTAAGTTATATAAGAGGCTTGGCCACAACTCTATAGTCACGGATAAACCGGCAGTAGAAGTTATAAAACCTAAGGAAGGACTGGATCCCCTTTATAGTATAAGGGGGTTTCCAGTTATAGATTGCTTTAACCTTCTTAGGATTAACCTTAATTCCTTTTATAGTAACAATAAACCTAAGGTACTTTATACATTTTACTCCAAATTTATATTTCTTAATATTAACTTATAAGCCCACATTCTATAGTCTCTCTAGAACCTTCTTTACATACACTTTATGCTTAAGTTTGTTGTCTAAGTATATAAGGATGTCGTCTAGGTATACCATATAGAACTTATTAAGGTAGTTAAAAAGGACATTATTTATATACCTTTAGTATATAGCCAGCCCATTCGTTAGTCTAAAAGGAAGGACTTTATATTTATAGGACCCGTAATAGGTATAGAACGTTATTAAATCTTTAGATATAGGGTCTATCCTAATTTAGTAGAAAGCTTAGCGGATATTAAGTTTAGTAAAGATCTTTACCTAGCTTAGACATGTAAGGGTCTCGTTAATTAAAGGAATAGGATACCAATCCTTTTAAGTAATAGCATTTAGCTTCTAATAGTTAATACAAAAATAAAGGCCTCTATTAGGCTTTTTTATAAACAGAATAGGGAAAGTAAAAGAGGCTTAGCTTAGCTCAATAAACCCTTTATTAAGGTTATTAATTAAATACTACTTTATTACTTTTAGCTTATCCATTAATTGTTGGTAGAGGGGGCTATATCCTAGCAAGTTATTGGCTTCTAATTAAATCTTATAATTGTATATCTGGTAAGGAGGTAACTCGTCCAAAGCCGTCTTTAAGAATGCATTCTTATATCCCGCATAGGTAGTAGGGAGAAGGCGTTTAACCAGCTCCTTATTAGTTTCCTTAGCTGGCTTTTCTTCCCTCTTATTAATAATCCAGTTAATTTTGTATAAGCTAGTTATAAAGACCTCATTGCCCCTCCTATATATATTAAAGTGGAATGCTATAGCACTAATTGCAGCAATATCTACCGTAGGGGGGTTGCGTGGCAATGGGGGTGTATAGGACCTTAGGGGCTTCTAGGGTAAAGGCGTTATTATTACTCCTTTTAGTTCCTATTATATCTTTTAAAGGTCATCCCTTATATCCTATCGGTATGTTTTCTTCTACATTAGTTAAATCTGTGTAATTTAGACGTTATCTATATTACTATCTATCCCGCTGCTATATATAGAGTCTTTATCAACCGTAGCGCTCTAGGGGAGTATCTTTGTTAGTACAAAAGAGTTCCTTCCGGCCTCGCAATAGGCATCTTCTTAGGCAAAGGCTAGGTCGCAGTCCCTAATATCCTACTAATAGGTAGGGTCAGCCTTTACAGCTAGTGTCTTGCAGTTAGTTTAGATTTCCCTAACATATAAGGGTAATTTTAGTCTATCCTCTAGCCAGACAAACTGTCTTTATTATATATTTAGCCAAATATTAAAATAGGACATCCATTTTCGGCTAAGGATTATGTTATAGGACCCTAGGTCTAGAATGCAAAAGGGGATACTATACTGGCGTTATCCGTTAAGAGTGACATGTAACTTTAAGACGTAGGTAACTAGCTTACTAGCTTAACCATTATAGCCTCTTACTTAGACAGGCTTTTCTAGTCTAGTAGCTTTTATATTTAGAAACTTAGCAACGTTATTTACATAGGCAGTATTTATAAAGGCAAAGCCATTTGCTCTAGTGTTAATAAGGGCAGTTATATTAACTCTATATCCATTTTAAGATACTATACATAGAACTATAAAGTGTTTTCCACCTATTAACTAACTTAGATTAATCTCTTTAAGATTAATAGGGTACCCTAGGGGGGAGTCTTTCCCTAGGGTTTTCCTTTTCCTGACTTATTGGACATTTCTCTTTCCTCCATCTCCTTAATATCGCCTATATCCCTTAGCTCTGGGCAAGACAAAGCAAAGTGACCCTCCTTATCGCAGTTGTAGCACGTGGCCGACGCGGGGTCGATTGGGGTATTGCGACAAGTACTAGTCGAGGGCGTGGTACGTGGCTGGTCGGGCGAGGCTCGCCAGTACGTAGTTGTGACCGCTTTTAGTGCGAGAGCAGTCGTAGCTTGTCTTCCTACTCCAGCTCCTGCAAGGTGTAGGAATTAAGTCTAGAATTCGGCAAAGGGTTGGTTTGGTTTCATTATAAGGCAATTATAGTCGTACCAGGCATCCCGTACTTTGTTTGGGTTAACGTAGATAGCAGCTAGGTGCCGTATCATCTCGTTAATAGATATAAATCGGACAGGGGAATCGTCCTCAAACTTGGCTTAAAGGTGCCGTTAGGCGTCCCCTGTGGTTTAACCAAAGAGGTAGAGCATTTTGGCTTCTTTAGAAAGAAAATGGTTATAGTTAACGCGGAGCTTTCCTTATACTTAAATCCTCTAATTCTTAAAGGTAGAGTCTATCCTATTAGACAGTGGTTGGGGGTTAGGGAGCTTAACAGACTTTAACTGTTTTATTATTATATCCGTACTCCCTAGTGTGTTATATTTAGTTAAGTAAATAGGACGGCTAGGACTTCTAAAAGGGGAAGCTAAGCTTTATAGGGCCGTAAGGCTGTCTAGGATCTCTTATAGGGTCTCCTGTGTGCTTTAAGCTTAGAGACGGTTAGCTTCCTAACTGGCCGTTAGGGCACAAACCTGTTTATATACATCCATACTGTTATTATTATCCTTAATTTCGGATCCCAATTAAATCTCGTGTTCTTCTTAGGTTGGGGCGGCTCTTTTAGATAAGCTCGCTTTAGGTATCATCGTTGGCTTCCTAGGGTTCATCAGAATCGTATAATTTGGTTTTAATTCTAGGGGTACAGGTCCAATCCTATCTGGCTTATAGGGGGGGGATATTATTAAGGCCTTCCCAGGTAATATAGAGTTGTTTTAGTGTCTAAGTATAGCGCGTTAACGCGTTATTGTAGACGAAGTTTCTTTTAGGGTGGGATATTATTAAGGCCTTCCCAGGCAATGTAGGGTAAGCTTAGTATAATGTTACGGCTTATACAAATGCCTCTAAACCGAAGCTTGTAGAATGCTGTATTACAAAGATACTAAGCTAAGGAGAAGAGGAGAGGTATGTATAGGAGGTAGAGACGTAACATATACGCGTTAGGACGCCAAGTCCTTAGCCGAACCCCTGACTAGGCTCCCTGTCCAGGTTACGCGTTGTGGTGCCGTAACACTTGGCAAAGTACCCCCTAGCATATATACACCGTTAGAGACTAATACGTTAGGATATACTAGCTAAGACTATAGTTACTAGCCAAGCCCTATAATCTAGTTATTAAAAGACCAACCCTTGGACTAAGTCGCCTCTAAGGGTTAGAACTATATGGGGAGGAGGATAAAAGGATTAAATCTATACTACTAGATTAGTTAGACCTTATTCTAAACCAGCTGCTACTTAACCTTAGAATAGTAAACAATAATAGAAATGCTATTTTTATTTAGACCTACCTCTCCTTACTACACAACCCACTCCTATAAGTTTTTATTAAAATAGTAAGCCTTGTTGATAGTGGTAGTATAGCACTAGCGTTTATAGACAAAGACTTACTTATAAAAAAGTATAATACTATAATAAAATGACTCCTAGTTCTAAAACCACTCCGCTTTACTAATAGACTTCTATCTAGCTTTATTACCTACTACTTTATAGTAAGAATGACAATTAGCCACTATATAGAATCCATACTCTTTTATGTTATAAAGTTATCACCTTTAACACTAGTAATTCTTAGAATGCCCTAGCTTAAAAAGCACAACCTAAGACTAGACTTCCCCACTCTAAAGCTTAAGTTTAACTCTAATTACTATGCCCATACCTGTCTCCTATGGTATATTCCTAACTATAACTAAGTAGCACTATGCGGACGCATTGTACGGCTAATGCTTAGATACTATTAGCTGATAGTAAAAGAGGTGCCTAATACTAGTAAGCTAATATATATAGTAAATAAAGCAGAGATTCTAGAAGACTAGACTACCACCCTATTTCTAAAAAAATAAACACCGCTAGAACTATAAGTCCCCCATATACATCCATTTAACCTAGGTTAGCCAATAAAACACCCAACTTTAAGTTATTTACTATACGTATATGTAACTATATATATAACAGCTAAGGGCATTATAGCCAAGACTAAAACTAGAGCAATTAAGACCTCTCCCCTATAACGCCTAACCTTATACCCGTCTCCTGCGTATACCGTACAAGGCCGTCGCCTTATTTTTACTTCCCTGGGCTAACTAAGCCGTGCTAGCCCAGCCATAGCACCAGAGAACCAGATATGCCCTAACCTAGACGATATTAAATACACTTATACTGTTAATTTTACCCAGTTCTGTAAATAAAAAGGCGTAAAGGTAATAAGGATCTATATGGCGGAGCTAGTAGAACTGGTTAAATAAGAAGAACACTAATAGCTGCTTAAGGAGCTACCTATAGGCTTAATAAAAGTACTAAACCTATTAAAAAGGTCTTTCTACCAGCTGATAGAAGGCAACTATATAATAGAGGAAGCCTGTAAAGCACTACCCCCTTATTTTTATAACTTCCTTAAGATAAACCTAAAAACTAAGTCCGAGTTTCTACACTGGAAGATAGTTAATACTAATATTAAGAAATTCCTAAAAGGCAAACCAGGATTAACCTATAAGGATATTTTACAACGCTTACTAAAAGAGTTTTATAAATATATTAAACACTTCCTCCCTAAGAATATAGATAAGCTGCCCCCTTACTAACTATAGGACCATAAAATTAAGATTATACCAGGAAAGCAGGTCCTATATTATAAAAACAGACCACTTTTACCCACTAAACTTAGCTATGTAAAGAAGTGGATTAATAAGATGCTAGATAAGGGTTTTATCCACAAATTGACCTTACTAGCCGCTATATTACTCCTCCTTGTAGCGAAACCTAGCGGCAGTATATAAATCTGCTATGACTACTAAGGCCTAAATATAGTTACTATTAAGAACTAATACCTACTGCTACTAGTCCGCGAGACACTTAACGCACTCTACGGTGCTAAGTACTTTACTAAGCTTAATATAATTACTGCGTTTAACTAGATCTGGATTGCGGAAGGCCATAAATAGCTTATAGTATTTATTACCTGGTTTGGACTCTATAAGATACTAGTTATACTATTTAGTCTCTATAACGCGCCCGCTATGTTCTAAAACTATATTAACCATATTTTACACAACGCCCTTAACGACTACTGCACTGCGTATCTTGATAATGTCCTTATCTTCTTAAAAACACGCGCTAAGCATATAAAATACGTAAATAAAATTATCCAGAGACTTAGTAATGCTAGACTCTAGATTAATATTAATAAGTCTAAGTTTTATACTACTAAAATAAAATACCTTAGCTTAATTATCTTAACTAATAGCATAACCATAGACCCTAAGAAGGTGCAGGCCTTATAGGAATAAAAGGACCCGATATTAGTTAAGGAACTACAGCAATTTCTTAGCTTCGCGAACTTCTACTAACGATTTATTTAAGGCTATTCTAAGATAGTTAAGCCTATGACTAGGCTACTAAAAAAGAGCATTAGCTGGTTATAGGGCCCTAATTAAGCATAGGCATTCTAGATCCTAAAAACAGCGTTTACTACAGCACTAGTCCTAGCGTATTATAACTACATAAAGAAGACTATGGTAGAGACAGAAGCCTTAAACTAGGCTTTAGGTGGAGTGCTCTATTAAGCCAATAAAAGTAATAAGCTTAAGCTAGTTATATTCTTCTCTGCTAAGCACTTAGCCCCTAAATATAACTATGAAATATATAATAAGGAGCTCCTAGCAATTATTAAGGCACTAAAAGAATGGTGTCCTAAACTATAAGGAACTAAGCAGCCGTTTAAAATTATTATAGACCATAAGAACCTCCAGACCTTTATAATAACAAAACAACTAAACCAGCGTCAAGTCCGCTGGGCTAAGTTCCTTTTTTAATTTAATTTTGTTATTACCTATAGGCCTAGCACTAAAGCCACAATCCTGGACGCTCTTAGCCGCCTCCTAGGCGTTGTACCTACTAATGCTAATAACAAACGTCTACAATACTAAGACCGCGTTGTTTTACCACCAAAGAAAGTTAACCCTACTATCCTAGAAGAACTACTAAGCAAATCCTAAGACTAGAGCATTAAAGACTTTATTATAGTAATAGACCCAAAGCCTAAGAAAAAAACCCTTAAGGAGCTTATTAAGAATGCCTATAAAGAGAACGAACTTGCTAGGAATATATTGGCTACGCTATATAAATGGGAAGACTATAAAGCACGCTGTTAGCCTAAGCAGATTAGAAAGCTGCTCTGCTATAATAAATCTAAATGTTTAATTATTAACGGCCTAATATACTATAGGAATTGAGTATTTGTCCCTAATTTACCTAAACTCTAACTAGAAGTTATACACCGTATGTATAGTTTAGGCCCTGTGGGTTACCTAGGCTGCGTTAAGATACTAGACCTCCTTAATTAAACGTATTAGTGGCTAGGTATTTTACAGTTTATAGCTACCTTTATAAAAGACTGCGCTCTCTACTTCCGCATAAAGACCCTATACTTAGTACCACCTGGTTTCCTAAAACCACTAGAACTACTAGTCCGCCAATAGACTAATATCTCCATTAACCATGTTGTCGACTTGCCTAAGTGCCTTTATAACGGCAAAATATACAGATATATTTTTATTGTTGTTGACCACCTAATAAAGATAAGACACTTTATTCCTGTTACTAGCCTAAACACTAAGGAGCTTGTTAAAGCATTCACCTATATTGTCTATAAGTTACACAGCGCTCTAAATACTATTGTTTCTAATAGAGGCTCTTTATTCGTTTCTAACTTCTGGCGTCACCTAAACTAGCGCCTAAAGGTAACCCTAAGCCCTAGCTCCGCATAGTACCCTAAAACAAATAGTTAAACCAAGATTGTTAATGCAGCAATAAATAAGTACCTATGTGTCTTTATAAGCTTCACCTAAGATAACTAAGTAGACTGGCTCCCCCTTACTAAGTTTACTATAAATAACCAGGTTAATAAGACCACGGGAATCTTACTATTCTTTGCCAACTATAGCTATAACCTACGTCTAGGCGTTAAACTAGTAGGCCCCCAGCTATTAGCCCTGTCTATATATACAAAGAAGGAGTACCTATAAGCTAATACTATTGCTAACCGCTTTAAGCGCATCTTAACCCAGCTTAAAGCCCTAGCTTGTATCTCCCAGTGACGATATAAAGATAACGCTAATATAAAATAAGACGAAGGTATAATATTTAAAAAGGATAATATGGTTATGGTTAGCCTTAAAAATATAAAGACCAACCGGCCTAAGAGGAAGTAGGATAATAACTAGGACGGACCCTAGCCCGTCCTAGCTACTTATAGAGGAGCAGTTGTAGTTAACCTCCTAAACTATATCTGTGTTAATAAGTCTTTCTATACTTTAAAAGTCCGCCTCTAGTTCCCTAAAGAGATCTCTGGTTAAGCACGTATTAATAAAGAGGAATGTTATAATGTTACAGGCAGGATAGCTAAAAGGGATAATGACGGCAATATTACGGACAAGTAGGAATTTAAAAAGATCCTTAATATATATAATAAACAAATAGATGAGCATGGCTTAACATATTGTATTAAATGGAAATATTACAATAAGAAAACCTAGGAACCCGAGAAATCCCTAAAAGGGTGCGAGCGCGCACTACTAAAGTTCTATAAATAATACCCTAAGAAGCCAGGACCCCCAGATTGGGTATAAGATAAGGGAGAGCCACGCTGAGGCCGTAGCTGACCATAAAGGTAATTTATAGTAATTAAGATCTTATGGAACTTTAACCGCCGGTTAAAGTTATCTAATTAGTTAGTTTTTTGCCAAGAAGCGCCATATGGTGGCGGTATAAAGTTCTGCTAATTTTATTTGTTAAGTTAACCAATTAAGATTTTCTATACCCGGCATGGAAAATCGCTATTGGCTTGGTTAAGGGCGGTAAGCGGAAGTAACATCTTTGCAGTAAAAATAGGTTACTTATTTGGTTTAGGGACCAAACCTTCTGGGGAGGGGAGTACTGTCACGGCACTGTCCTGACGCATACTGTCTCGTACTATCTCGTACTGCTTCCTACTATTGGCTGGCCCACCACTAGCGCCTTGGCGGCTGCCCCTACTATTTGTGTATAATACCCCCTTTTACCTCCTTCTCCTCTTTATACCACAATGTAGTTATTCAGCCTATTAGCATTATAGCACTGTGACATATAGCGTTGCAGATTTAGTTAAACGAAAGAGTTAGGGTAACGTTCTTAAGGTTAGTATAGTAGTAGTTAAGTGCTAGGCTGCGTAATATTATAGGGTAGGTGTAACGGGCTTATATAATTGCTTCTAAACCAAAGCTTGTAGATTGCTACTATACAAGAATACTAAGCTAAGGAGAAGAAGGAGGAGAAGACTATTAGAGACTGATAAGATATAAGTGTCGCCAAGGCGCTAGTGGCAGGCGAGCCAATGGTAGGCGAGCTAATAGTAAGAAATAGTAAAAAATAGTAAAAAATAGTACCAGATAGTATGCAATAATATAATAGGTGGCAGAATATGGCAGAACTTGGTAGGTGACGCGCTCTAGCACCGTTATATTACCCCCCCTACTAAAAAAGCCTGCCCTCAGGCTTTGTCCAAGTTCTTTATTATTGTCTAAATTATTATAGTTATCTAACCCCTCTTCCTAGCATTTAATCCAGCTGTCTAATTTGCGTGGTGGTCTAGGGAGGTCTAGGTAGGCTAGGTGGAAATCTTATAGCTTATAGGGAGAGTACTTAAAATTAGATGCGGGGTACTATTCTAGGTCTTTATTATGACCTACCCAGCTTACATAGTATTTTAAGGTACTACGGTCCTTCTTAACTACTAAGATCTCTTTAACTTTCTATTTCTTATCCTCTACAATCTGGATTGACGGTAGGGGGTTATTATATTATTTAGGCAATGGGTTGTCCGCGGCCTTCTATAGTCGGTCTAGAGAGAAAATAGGGTGGATCTTTATTAACTCTAGTAGCTTAACCTTAAAAGAGTACCCTACCTTCTTAGGGATCTTATAGGGGCCAGCTATTTAGTGGTCTAGTTTATAGCTCGGCCTTTAGGTCTTCTAGTTCTTTATTAACACCCATACCTTATCTCCTATATAGAAGTCTACCTTATAATGATATTGGTTCACGTTAGCCTCTTTTTTCTCTTATACTTTTTTTATAATTGCTTAGGCAGTCTCCTAGGCTCTATATATTCTCTTAGCGAATATCTGGGCCTCTTTATAGCTGAGGCGTTTGCGGGCTGTTATAGGTCCTATAGGTCTATCCCAATTAAAGGATGTTTATGGCTTATATCTATAGATTAACTTAAATGGTAATATTCCTATACTATTATAAGGGAGTGTAAGCTGTGCGTAGTCTATTATAGGCAGTAGTTCCAACCAGTTGTCCTAGTAGTAATTAATAAAGGGGCGAAGTTATTGGTTAAGGTACTAGTTTATAATCTCGGTTTAGCCATTAGTCTAAGGGTGGAATATAGTAGAGAGCTTAATCTTAATCCTAAGGATATAGTAGAATTTGTCCCAGAAGTCTGATATAAATTAGGGTCTATAGTTAGAGATAATTAACTTAGGAGCGCCATAGATCTAGTAAATGTTGTTAATATATATACAGGCTATATCTTCTGCAGTTATAGTCTTAAAGCAGGGAAGGGAAATGGCTTACTTACTTAGTCGGTTAACTACTATAAAGGCTATATTATAGCCATATTTGTCCTTTAGGAATGATTTAAAGTCTATTATAATATACTGCTAAGGGCGTTTAGGAACTGGCAGTGGTTATAACTATTTAGGGGTTTAATCCCTAGGGGTATCTACCCATTTACAAGCATGATAATTCCTAATAAATCGTTCTATATTAGATAGGAGTCCTCGCCAGTAGTAGTAAGGCGCTAGTAGTTAGTGGGTCTTATCTTAACTAGGATGCGCTGTAAAGACTTAACAGTGGGCTTTACGGATCAGCTCTATTTATAGGTTGTTAACGTCTAGCACTATAAGCCGTTCTTAATATAAGAGCAGTCCATCTTCTATTTCTAAATTAGGGTTACCTTTTATAGCTTAGTTGCGGAGGGCTTTTAGGGATTTAGCTGTGCGGTTCGCGATTAAAATGCGGTTAATTAGTCCTATTAGTTTATCTAGGATCTCTCCTTCTATAGGCGCTAGCTTATTCTATTTAGAGCTTAGTTCCTTAAGGATATATAGGTTAAGCTGTTTGGGGCAGAGGAGGGCATGTGTCCAGTGCTAAGCCTTTAGCTTATCCTGTAGTTCCACGTCCTGTTCTCTCTAGGTAAGGGCATTAGCTTTAGAATTTTGCCTACTAGGGTAGTATATAATTATAAAGAAGAATTGGGAGAGTATTTTAGCCTACCTAGCCTATTGACTAGTAAGCTGCTTTGTTGTTATAAAATACTTAAGGGCTTTATAATTAGTATAGACCTTAATCTAAGAGTCTATGCTTCTAAGCTCTGCGCGCCACTGGGACAACAATTATATAATAGCCAGTATTTCCTTATTACGTACCTTATAGTTATACTTAGCTAGGGCTATTATCTTTAAGAAAAACGCCATAGGGTACTACTTGCCATTTAGGTGTAACTGTAAGAGGACTCCTACTACTACTCTATTGGAGGCGTCCATTTCCAATATTAATTTAAGGTCTGGGTCATAGTGACGGAGAATTAGGGAGGAGGTAAGTCGGTCCTTTAACTCCTTAAAAGCTTCTATACAATTATTATTAAAAATAAAAGGTGTGTTGTTTTTTGTTAGTTATATAAGAGGCTTAGCCACAACCCTATAGTCCTAGATAAACTAATAGTAGAAGTTATAGAAGCCTAGAAAGAACTGGATACCTTTTATAGTATAAAGGGGTTTCTAGTTACGTATCGCCTTAACCTTCTTAGGGTTAACTTTAATTCCTTCCGTGCTAATAATAAACCCAAGGTACTTTGTTTATTTTACTCCAAATTTGCATTTTTTAATATTAACTTATAGGCCTATATTTCGCAGCCTCTCTAGGACCTTTTTAATGTGAACTTGGTGCTTAAGTTCGTTGTCTAAGTATATAAGAATGTCATCTAGGTATGCCGTACAGAATTTGTTAAGGTAGTTAAAAAGAACATTATTTATATACCGTTGGTACGTAGCTGGCCCATTTGTTAGTCTAAAAGGAAGAACTTTGCATTTATAAGAACTATAGTGGGTGCGGAATGTTGTTAGATCCTCTAATGCAGGGTCCATCCTAATTTAGTAAAAAGCTTAGCGGACATCAAGCTTAGTAAAGATTTTGGCTTAGCTTAGACGTATAAGGGTCTCGTTAATTAGGGGGAGAGGGTAATAATCTTTTTAAGTAATAGCGTTTAGTTTCTAATAGTTAATGCAGAAGCGGAGGCCTTTATTAGGTTTCTTTATAAAGAGGATAGGGGAAGTAAAAGGGGCCTAACTTAGCTTAATAAACCCCTTATGGAGGTTATTAATTAGGTACTACTTAGTTGCTTTTAATTGCTCCATAGTTTGCTAGTAAAGGGGGCTATAGCCTAAAGAGTTGTCGGCCTCTAGTTAAATCTTATAATTATAGGTTTAGTAGGGGGGCAGCATATCTAAGGCTGCTTTTAAGAACGCGTCTCTATGGTCTAAAAGGTATATAGGGAGAAGGCGCTTAACTAGCTCCTTATTAGTTTCCTCTACTAGCCCTTCTTCCTTCTTATTAATAATCCGGTTAATTTTATATAAGCTGGTTATAAAGACCTTATTGTCCTTCTAATATATATTAAAGTGGAAACCTATAGCGCTAATTGCCGCGATATCTACTATAGGGGGGTTATGTGATAGTAGGGGTGTCCGTGGCCTTAGGGGCTTTTAATATATTAGCGTTATCTTTACTCCTTTTAGCTCTTATTATATCTTCTAAAGGTTATCCTCTACATCCTATTAATATGTCCTCTTCCCCATTAGCTAGATCTCCGCAATTTAGAAGTTGTCTACGTTACTATCCGTTCTACTTTTATAAGTAGAGTCCTTCTTAACTATAGTCCTTTGGGGGAGTATCCTTATTAGTATAAAGTTCTTACCGGCCTCGCGGTGGGCATCTTCTTAAGCAAAGGCTAGGTCGCGGTCCCTAACATCCTACTAGTAGATAGGGTCGGCCTTTACGGCTAATATCTTGCGGTTAGTATAGATTTCTCTAATAAAGGAGGGTAACTTTGGTCTATTCTCTGGCTAGACAAACTATCTTTATTAAACATTTAGCCAAATATTAAAGTAGGATATCTATTTTTGGCTAAGGATTATGTTATAGGACCCTAGGTCTAGGATACAGAAGGGGATATTAAACTAGTGTTATCCATTAATAGCAATATATAGCTTTAAGACATGGGTAACCGGCTTACTAGCTTAGCTGTTATAGCCTTTTACTTAAATAGGCTTCTCTAGTCGGGTAGTATTTATATTTAAGAACTTAGCAACGTTATTTTCATAAGCAGTGTTTATAAAGGCAAAGCTATTTACTCTAGTGTTAACAAGGGCAGTTATATTAACTCTATATCCATTTTAAGATACTATATATAGAACCATAAAGTGTTTTCCACCTATTAGCTAACTTAGGTTAATCTCTTTAAGATTAATATAATACCCTAGGGGGGAGTCTTTCTCTAGGGTTCTTCTTTTCCTAACCCGTCAGACAATTCTTCTTCCTCTATTTCCTTAATATTACCTATATCCTTTAGCTCTAGGCAGGATATAGTAAAGTAACCATCCTTTCTATAATTAAAACACGTAACCGTAGTAGGGTTAATTGGGGTGTTATAATAAGCATTAGCTAGATATATAGTACGTAGCGATTTAGATGGGGCTTATAGGTAGAATATTATAACCGCTTTTTGTCACGATGACGATGTATCACATGCGAACGCTAGATGAACAAGCATCAGATTCGTAGAATTGATAGCTACGTACGGCTGTCGTGGAGACTCAAGAGGATTGCTAGAGAGCTCAACAAGAATGCAGCTGCGGGCGAACCTATATAGGGGCAATCGGGGCGGATAAACTATCTGCCAAGCGATATCAAATAAGGAAAGGAAAGCTACGCGTCTAGCGTAGCGCGTGTCGCGGGCAGTCCCGTGACACTTTTAGTATAAGGGCGGTTATAGTTTGTCTTCCAACGCCAGCTCCCGTTAGCATAGTAGATAGGTTCCAGTTACTATAGGACTTCTTTAGTTAGTTAAAACGAGCATTAATTTATTTTAGTTCTAAATCTAGTAACAAACATTAGGCTGCTAGTCTTTGGTAGGTTAGTAGGTCATCTAAGGCTACCGCAATCTTCTCTTATAGTTAGACTATTAGCTTGTTATATAGGTCCAAATAGTAGTTCCAGGGGGAAACTAGCCTTTGCCTACTAGGTGTAAAAACTAAGTCTAGAACTTAGTAAAGGATTAGTTCAATTTTATTATTAGGCAATTATAGTTATAACAGGTATCCTGTACTTTATTTAGATTAACATAAATAGTAGCTAGGTGCTATATTATCTTATTAACAGATATAAACCGAATAGGTAACTTATTCTTAAACTTAGCCTAGAGGTATCGCTGGGTGTCCCCAATGGTTTAACCAAAGAGGTAGAGCATTTTAGCTTCTTTAGAGGGGAAATGGTTATAGTTAACACGAAGCTTTTCTTATACCTAGATTCTCCAGTTCTTAAAGGTTAAGTCTATGCCGTCTGATAATAGTGGGGGGTTAGGGAGCTTAACGGACTTTAATTACTTTATTATTGTGTCCGTACTCTCTGGTGTATTATATTTAGTTAAGTAAATATTAACTAAGGCTTTATAAAGGGGAGGCTAGGCTATTTTATAAGGCAGCAAGGCTTTTTAGGATCTCCTTTAGAGTCTCTTATGTGCTTTAGGCTTAAAGACGGTTAACCTTCTAATTAGCTGCAAGGGCACAAATCTGCTTATATACATTTATAACGTCGTTATTATCTTTAATTTCTAATCCTAATTAGATCTCGTGTTCCTCTTAGGTAGAGGCAGGTTTTTTAGATAAGCTTACTTTAGGTACCATCATCGGCTTCCTAAGGTTTATTAGAATTATACAATTCGGTTTTAATTCTGGGGTTCTTTTAAGGGTATAGGTTAAGTACAGTCTGGCCTATAAAGTGGGATATTGTCAGGGCCTTCTCAGGCGTAGTAGTGTGGCGTTTTTTAATGTCTAAATATAACGCGTTGACGCGTCGTTGCAGACGAAGGTCTTCTTTTAGGGTGGGATATTATTAAGGCCTTCCCAGGCAATGTAGGGAGAGCTTAGTATAATGTGATGGGCTTATACAATTGCTTCTAAACCGAAGCTTGTAGATTACCACCATACAAGAATACTAAGCTAAGGAGAAGAAGGAGGAGAAGACTGTTAGAGACTGATAAGATATAAGGGGTTGCCAAGGCGCTAGTGGCAAGCGAGCCAATGGTAGGCGAGCTAATAGTAAGAAACAGTAAGAAACAGTAAGAAACAGTAAGAAACAGTACCAGACAGTATATAACAATATAATAGGTGGCAGAATATGGCAGAACTTAGTAGGTGACGCGCTCTAGCACCGTCATAGTAGGCTTTAACTTTAGCTTCTTAGGGTACATTAGCCCTGCTATAGAGGTCGTAGAAGATAGTAAGTTTAAAGTCAAAATTATTATCTTCTCTACTATACTTATTGTCTTCCATATATATCTTCACGAGGTTTATTAACTCCTTACCAAAACCCTAGTTTTAGTTCTATTCGGATAGTCCTATTATTATTAGTAGGTTAATATAAGGCTGGTTTTATTATGCTAATAAGATAGGTTATATAGGTAGTATTGTAGGTAGGACGGGGTTTATAGGTAGTATCGTAAGTAGGGTAGGGTTTATAGTTGGTAAGGTTAAGATTAGGGTTTAAATAGTGCTAGTGCTGGCAAAGTTGTTCCTAAGGAGGTAGTTGATTCATTCTAAGGTAAACTTCCCTCTAGTTACCGTATGTTCCTTAATCTTAAGCTTGGTCTATTCTATAGGGTCTTCTTCTTATAAAGTATTAAATAGCGATTTAGGGACTATAACATTCCTATACTTTCTTACCTATACGCCATTAGTGTATAGGAACGTTCGGAGCTTTTAGATACTAATTTAGTTATAATCCTTAAAGATTTATATTATAAAGTTTTAGAAATCTTCCTTATAAACCTCCTATAATTTATTGTCCTTAAGGTTATACACTTTGTATTCTAGGATCTTAAACTTTACAAATTTATTAATATCCTCTGTAGTGGTTTTATTAGATTATAGGTCAGTACCCTTACCCTATTTCTTCTGTCCTACGTTAACTTATGCCCTAATATCTAATATATCGATTCTTATCTCGTAACTCTTATTGAGTTCGATTTTAGATTCTAGATAAAAATATATAATAGACGCGAACTAAGGGCCTATTAGATAGGGGTTGACTTTTTAAATATATATTAACTAATGCTCCTTAATGTGATCTAAGTAGTATAAAATGCGTAATAGACGCAAACCAAGGGCCTATTAAATAGGGGTTAGTTCCTTAAATACCTAAGGGCTGTATATAAAGAGTTAAGGGCCTATTAGATAGGGGTTGACTTTTTAAATACATGTTAACTAATACTCCTTAGTAAACGAGATCGGTAGAGGCCTTTAGCAGGGACTAATCGAGCTCGTCTCTCTTTATAAATAATATGTCTCCTAATCTATTATTACTAATTAGTATTCGTACCACTTCCAGTAATACATATCGCTATTGCAATAGTATTAGGGTAACTAGGTTTTAATAATGCTTAATTAATTCTCCTATTCTATAGGTAGAATTCAATAGGTTTCCTAAGCTCGCTTAGCTCATATAATCGCGTCAACTATATTGCGAAACCTTGTTTAGACAGAGTTATATAATGAAAACTTAGTATATAGATCTGTGGATCTGTAGGATCCGCGGGACAGATTAACGTACTAATAAATCAATAGATTGAAGGGATTTCTTAGGAGTATGGTTGTGTATTTAAAGGACTACAATCCCTACCTAGATAGTTCTCTCTTTGTAGTATTTCTTAGAATATAATTAGAGTTAATCTATTAGGCAAACTACTCCATATTAGACTTGTTAATTGTTACCCTATATTACCTAGCCTAAGCTAAGCACTACCAAGGCCTAACCCTTAAGTGTTTATCATAGTTATATAGAGTCTCCGTATATAAAGATTTGATAGAGCTTTGTACAGAGCTTTATATAGAGCTTTTATATATAGAGTCTTATATTTAAACTAATACTACACCCTTTTAGGTAGTAGCTAGCAATAAGCCAAGGGCTCCACCCTTAAGCAATTTACAATCCTTTACTTTTACCTCTTTTAGTAAGTAGTCTTAGCGGTAGTGTCTAGGCCTTCTTTGCCCTATATATCCGTATAGGCTTTTAGGCTATAATAGAGGCTGCTAGTTCGCCAGGCCGTTAAAGCAGCTTATAGATAGTCTTCTATATTTAGTATATAAGGCTTAAAAGGTATAGCTATTATTTAGTAATAGATTTTATAGAGTTAAGGTATAGAAAAGTAGGTTAAAAAGCAAAGCTTAGAGGTAGTAGTATTCTACTTTAGGAAATCAATTAGCTAAAAAGGGGAGGCGGTCTACTAGCTTAAGTAAAACTTAGGGCTTATACGAAACCCTAGGATTTATATTACAGCTAGTGGCAACTAGGCGAAATTGGATATATATAGCGAATTTAAATCTCGCTAAAGGAGGCAATAGGCTATATAGCTTTAGCGATATTTATAACTAGCTTTACCCCCCCCCCTTTATAGCTATAAGCGTAACTAGCTTCCACCCTATTAGGAATTTTTTTTGGGTATATTATTGCAGCCAAAAATGGGGGTCTACAAAACTTGCGTAAGTTGCAATTTTAGCGATTTGCAGCGACTTATGGCAATTTGCTATAAACATATAGGCTACCTCTACACCCGCCTACCCTATCTATATATTTATAGTAAATCGCTATAAATTGCTGTAAATTGCTGTAAATTACTATAAATTACTAAAATTATAAGTTAAGTAGACCCTAATTTTTGGCTATAACAATATGCAAGAAAAAATCCTAATAATAATCTACTACAAAGCTCTATATAAGGCTCTGTATAAGGCTCTATATAAAGCTCTATACAAAGCTCTACTAAGGCTCTGCACAAAGCTCTATACAAAGCTCTATATATAGAGGCTCTGCATAAAGCTCTGCGCAAAGCTCTATACGAAGCTCTATACGAAGCTCTATACAAAGCTCTATATATAGAGGCTCTGCACAAGGCTCTGCGCGAAGCTCTATATATAAAGGCTCTACACGAAGCTCTATATAACATACATTACTATTAGATCCCCGCTATATTCCTAATAGCCTCTACATATACCTCTGCCAAGTATCCCCCTATATACACCTAGGTAGCCACCTTATTTTTTACCCTTCCTTATATCCTCCTTACCTAGGGAGGTACTAGAACGGCAGCTAGTAGAGGACCGTCGCTAAAACTAGACAACTGTTGCCAAAACTAGATAACCATCTTAGAGTTAGACAACCGTTGCTAAAACCAGACAACTATTGCTAGAACTATATAACCGTCGCCAGAACTAGACAACTGTTATAGAACTAGACGACTATTACTAGAACCAAACAACTATTACTAAAACCAAATAACTGTTGCCGGAACTATATGGCCGTCACTAAAACCATATAACTAGACGACCATTATAGAACTAGATAACCATTACTAGAACCAGATAACCGTCACTAGAACTAGACAACTGTCGCCAGAACTATATAACCAGACAACCATTACCAGAACTAGACAACCGTCGCTAGAACTAGACGACCGTCACTAAAGCTAGACAACCGTCGCTAGAGCTAGACGACTATTGCTAAAGCTAGGCGACCGCCAACTGTTTAAACGACCCAGCTAGCAAATACTAAATAATTCGATTAATTAATCAAATCAAGGCTTCCTAGGGAGGCACCCTAGACGACCACCATTTAAAGGTAGTATAGATAGGTGGGTATAAACAGGTAGGTATAGATAGGTAGGTATAGATAGGTAGGCATAGATAGGTAGGCATAGATAGGTAGGCATAGATAGGTAGGCATAGATAGGTAGGCATAGATAGGTAGGTATAGATAGATAGGTATAAAGAAGTAGTCATAAATAGGTAGGCATAGATAAGTAGGCATAGACAGGTAGGCATAGATAAGTAGGCATAGACAGGTAGGTATAGATAGGTAGGCATAGATAGGTAGGCGTTAGGTATAGCAGGTAGGTAAGTAGGTAGGCAAATACCACTAATTAACGATTTAGAGCCTCTATAAGAGGCTTCCCCCTTAACACCTAAGTAGATAGCTCTACATTTTATATAGTTATAATATAAATATATTTAAAAGTATATTATAGCAATCTGTGGGAATATATAATAATTTAATTATTATTACTCTACTATAATAAAACTTGATCTAAGACTTTAACTAACCGCCACTAACTTTTAAATTTACGCCCTATTTATATACTAATATTTTTTCTACTATATATATTCCTTATTCCCAATATACTTTTATAGACTACGACGCCTATATATAATGCATCTAATTTATAGAGTCTTGTAGCCAGATTTGCAAACCTTAATAGAGTTACAAGCTTTTGCAAAGGTGTGGACACAAAGAGCTTTACAACACCTCTACAGAACGAAGCTTAGGGGAAGACGTGTATAGAGCCCTATATAGAGCACCAAAGCTCTACCAAAGCTCTACTTAGAGCTCTCCTTAAAGCTCTCCTTAAAGCTCTCCTCGAAGCTCTACTCGAAGCTCTACTCGAAGCTCTACTCGAAGCTCTACTCAAAGCTCTATAAAGCTTTATAAAAATGGCTCCAAGATCTAAAAGGTAGGCATAGGCGCGTAAAAGAGCACGCAATATATATAAAATACAGCCTCCTTAAGACTCTCCTCAAAACCCTCCTTAACAGCTTCCGCAATAGCCTCTGCAACAGCCTCTATAACAGCCTCCGCAACAGCTACTAGTGTACTACTTAGTAAAGCAACCCCTATAATAGGAGGACTACCCAGCAGAGCAACCCTAGCAGGAGGAAGACGTGTTTATAGCAACGCCTTCCTGCTCTACCACCTAGCGGGAGTCCCTTGCTCTCCTTTGTTCTTTTAACGTATGCACTAACTCGCAGCAGATACAGGCATATACTAGTTAGTAAATAGAGACACGCCCTATTTCCGCTAGCTCCTATAACCCTCCTCTTTCTTCTCCTTCTTCTACCCCTCTTCCTCCGCCCTAGTATACCTTATTAACGCCCTGTTCTTAATAAAGACATACTAGTAGGCTATAGGTAGAGGAAGAGGAAGTTTCGCCCATATAAAGACAGCTACCATCCCTAAACGCTAATGCCCGCCCTAATCCGCGCCCTATACCAGATATAGGCTTCTATTACGCTCTATTTTACATAGGCCAGGCGTATAAGCTAGGCCTAAATATTATAAGAGAGCCTCTATAGTAGAGTATCGACTATTGGTTTATTATAGGGCGGGCTATACACAAGTACAGCTACTATAAGGCCCTATACTAGCTAGAGGAGAGAAAAATTAACTCTATAAAGAAAAACCCCCACTTCTCTTGCTGTGCTAATAGTGCTATATACATTCCTACGCAGGTAGACTACCTATATAATCTCTAGCGGCTGCTAGCAGAGTCAAAAGGCGTAAATATACGTATACAGCGGACGCCTAAATCGGAAGAATTCTATAGATCCATCCGCCACTATAATAATTCCTTTATATTCTACTCCCTTGGCGCTATAATTAACAAGCGGCTCGCGCAGTAGCTTTAAGGTGCCTATATCTTCTAAGCCTATAGGTAGCTATACTACCGGATCGGATCCTTATATCCTTACGCTAGCCATAATACTTTGTTCGTATAACTATATATATTTAATAGGGAGGATAAGTAACTTTAGCACCGCAGCCAAGCATTTAAAAATCTAAATAGGGCCGCTCTTAGGACAATTTAGGAGGTTCTATATAACAGTAATCCTTTTATATAGCATCTGCGAATAAATATATAACATATCCGGAACAATAGAAGCGTAAGTCTTTCTATTAGTATTGTAGAAGCCATAGGCACCAACCCCCATATATACAATCGCCCTACCGTAACTAAAGTTGCTGCTCTTATCCCTACCTCCGTATAAGCTATATAAGGCGTTTACTAGATCGTGCTATAGAATAAGGAGGGAGGCTTAGAGTTTATCGACAAGCAGCTACCCATCTATTTTCCCCTCCGCTACCCTCTACTCTACCCACGCGGCGAGCTTAGCTAGTAGATTAACTACCCCCTTATAAATAGGGCGTAGGTGCCGCGGGATCGTATAATAGATATTAATAATACTGTGGAGGAAGACTCTATAGCTAGTAATAATAAGGCTAATAAGGCTAATACTATACACTAGGGCTATAATATATCTAAACGCGTCTCGTAGCAGTAGTAGTGGAAATATCACCTATAGCTCTAGCGTCCCCTCCCCCCCTAGCTTCTCGCTAAAAGACTACTCTATAAAATTATAGTAAACGCGTACGCCTTAATCGCTAGCGCCCACCTTTAGTAGCTGCGCTATAACTAGAAGAACCTATAGATTATATAGTATGCGGGTATACTTAACGCGCTCTACGTTAACGATTAGGCTATAGGAAGCAATATTGGCCAGAATATTTTCCTTCCTGCATCTTATATTAGCTCCCCACGCTAAATACATAACGCCTATCTTAACGCTATAGCACTTACGCGGCATTACAGCCCCTCTAACTATTTTATTACCTTTATATATAACCTACGCTAGTAGGAGATCTAGGCGGAGCTAGAGGCAGGTTAGGGCGCAAAAAATCGCCCAGATCTAGTAAATCGCGTCTTTTAGATTAAGCTAAAGCAGCTATAATATAAGATTTTAAAGTCCCGCGTACTAGGCAATACCACTACAATTTACTAAACTATTAAGTTCCAGAAGCGCGGGCTCCCTTATGCGTATATACTAGTAATTATAGAGCCTAGCTTATAGCTAGTAACCGCAGAGGATATCGACCTAGTCGTTTAGGCGGATATTCTAGATCCAGTAGCGGAGCCGCTCCTATACGATATTGTTACCCATAATATACTGCACAGCCCTTACGGCACCTATAATACCTCTACGCCCTATATACATAATAGAAAATATAGGTTTTAGTTCTCTTACACCTTCTAGGAGGAGACTATAGTTAGAAATAATAATAAGCCGCTGTATAAGCGCCCATGGGATAGTCCTACCTTTGTAAAGCCTAGGCAGAGCTATATATATAGTAGCAAAGACATAGCGCCTTATAACGCGTACTTTTCGACCCGCTTTAACACGTATATTAACGTAGAGTCCTATATAGGATACTACGCTATAAAGTACGCGTTTAAGTACATATATAAAGGCCCTAATTACGCCGCTATAACCCTAGGAGCCTAGGCCGCTAGGGCGAGGCCGTAGTAGCCTATAAATAAGATTAAGGAGTACGTAGACATCCAGTACATTGCCGCGTACAAGGCTCTATAGAGAATTTACAAGCACCATATATATGGCCGCTCTGTTCCTATATAACAGCCCGCGATCTATCTAGAAGGCTAGTAGTTTATCGCGATCTAGCCCAATTAGGCCTTAGAGGAGTATCTAGCCCAGGACGCCGTATATAAAACTACGCTTATAGGGTTCTTCGCGGAGAACGCAAGACAGCATATAGAAATCTTCTATTACGACTTTCCCGCGCACTATACCTAGAACAGGCTGCGTAAGTAGTAGCTCCCTCACCGCAAGGGGTTCTTTATTGGCCATATTGTTTGGATTCCAATTAGCGCGGGGGAGGTATACTACCTGCGGCTTCTTCTAGTCAACGTTACCGGCCAGTGCTCTTTCAAAGACGCGAGGACGTTTAGAGGCTAGCTATACCCTACCTTTTAGGCAGTGTACCTTACGTATAGCTTACTTTAGGATAATAGGGAGTACATATAGGCGCTACGTAAGGCCGCGCACTTTTAGCTTAGAAGGCAGTTCCGCAAGCTATTTATTACTATACTAGCCAGCTATAGGCCTACGGATCCGCGCGACCTATAGAATCTGTTCTAGAGGGACCTAGCAGATAACTACTTTAACTAGCTGCGTACTATCTACGCCGTCCTTGACCTAACCCAGGAGTAAGCTAAGGACCTCGCGCTCTGCCATCTACGCGCCCTACTTATTAGCCGCAACCTTAATCTAGAATACTACGGCCTCCCCAAGCCTTAACACAGCTAGATTAAGGAGTATACTTCGCTTTAAAATCGCCTTCTGCGTAAGCAGCTTAGCTTTTCTACTAAGGATTTATAGGTAGAGGTTACAGCAGCCGTTCCCTTACTTAATACGGAGCAGCGCCTAATCTTTAGTACGCTTAACTACGCCATAGATACTAATAACAGCGGTCTCTTCTTTATTGACGGCCCCAGTAGTACTAGGAAGATATTCCTATAGAATACCATACTTACTTACCAGAGACTATAGAACCGCGTGGCGCTGGCGGTTGCTACCTTAGGTATTATAGTAACATTACTCTTTAGCGGAACTACTGCCTACTTACGCTTTAAGATCCCAATTAATATAGATAAGGATAGTACTTATAGTATTTAGAAGCAGTTCTATCTTACTAAGCTTCTATAGCAGACCCGCCTTATCTTTTAGGATAAGTTAGTTATATACTACCGCTACGCCATTAAGGCCATATCGCGCACCCTATAGAACCTCCACGCCGCTAACAACTCTAGGCGCTAGCTCCCCTTTAGCGGAATTATAGTATACTTCTACGGTAACTTCCGCTAGACTCTTCCTGTTATAAAAAAGGGTACCTATAGGCAGATTATAAGCGCCTCCATAAAGCGCTCCTTTCTATAGCGCTATATATACGTCTTCTGCCTTACATAGAATATGCATCTATAGCGCCCTAGCCTTACCGCTCCCAAGCGCCAGAAGATCACTACGTTTGCAGAGCAGTTACTCCACATTAGTAAGTACGTTAATTTAAACAGCACTATTTAGTAGGACGAGCGTAACTAGGCTATTAGTAACAGCTAGGAGGCTCTTATAACTAAGGTATTTTTAAATATAAGGCACCAGCTTCTTACCCTAGAGCTTCTACGCGATTCTACTATCCTTACCCTAAAAAACGACGCCGTCAATACGCTAAACAGCCTTTTACTTACTAGTATACCCAGCCGCTAGATTACCTCCGCCTTAATTAACTATTATAACGATAAAACCGGAGCCTCCTCTTACCCTATTAAGTTCCTATATACTATAAATCTTGCTACTCTACCGCCACATCAGCTCCGCTTAAAGGTTGGCTGCCCTCTATATTATTAATCCTAGCAACTGCCTATATAATAGGACACGCCTAGTAGTTTTATCTGTTACCCCTAGGCTTTTAAGATACTTAATTCTTAGATCGTAGCGCCATAGTACTATCGTACAGCTCCCCCGTATGCCATTACATACCCTAAACTCTACTAATAGTATTAAGTTTACCTATTACCAGTTTCCTATAAAGCTTATATTCGCTATAACTATTAATAAGGCCTAGGGCCAGAGCTTATCCCATATTGGCCTGCTACTTAATCTAAAGGTATTTAGCTACGGCTAGCTATATATTGCGCTAAGCCGCGTTACCCACCCTAATAGTATTTATATAGTAGTCCCTAATACTAAGCCCGCGCAGAAAGGCCGTATTAAAAATATAGTATACTTGGAAGTTTTATAGAGGCTAATAAAGTAACAGTACTAAAGCATGTCTTCTGCTATCTTCTACTAATAGGGCAGGTGGAATACGCTAGAAGTCAAGACAGTAAATAGGTAGGCGTTATAGTAGTATTCCGTAATATTACATAATATAGCTTAGTGTAATACTCTTAGCAAGAATCTAACTAATTAGATAACTTTAACCGCCGGTCAAAGTTCCTAGACATCTTATCTATCTGCTAAATTCTACCAAATTCTGCCTTACTATTTCGTACTATTATATACTATTATATATTGTTTTAGTGCTAGAGCACGTTACCCACTAACTTCTACTAACTTCTACTAACTTCTACCAACTTCTACCAACTTCTACCAACTTCTACCAACTTCTACCAACTTCTGCTAAATTCTACTATACTATTTCGTACTATCGTATACTATTACATATTATTTTAGTACTAGAGCGCGTTACCTATCAACTTCTACTAACTTCTGCTAAAGTTCTACCAAATTCTACTATACTGTTTCGTACTATCATATACTATTATATATTGTTTTAGTACTAAAGCGCGTTACCTATTAAGTTCTACTAAATCCTACTAAAGTTCTGCTAAATTCTACTAATATACTTCCTGCTAATAATTAGATTATAGCAAAGTGCGGTAGAATGCGGTAGAGTTTAGTAAAATTTATAGGAGTAGTAGAATTCGGTAAAATTACAGATATAACGGTACTAGGGCGCATTACCTACTAAATTCTACTACTTTCCACCTACCAAATTCCACCACTTTCTACCTACTAAATTCCGCCACTTTTCACTTACTAAATTCCGCCACTTTCCACCTACTAAATTCCGCCACTTCCTACCTGCCAAATTCCGCCATTTTTTACCTATTAAATTCCGCCACTTTTTACCTACTAAATTCTACCACTTTCTACCTACTAAATTTCGCCACTTTCTACCTACTAAATTCTGCTATATTCTACTATACCTTATAATTAGCTCGCTTACTATTAGCGCCTTAGTGGCTAGCTCTATATATTTATTTATATCGGTTCTAGTAACCCCTTTTCCTTTTCCTTAGCTTAGTATTCTTTATAATATAGCAAAATTTACTAGGTCAAAAGTAGCGGAATTTGCCACGTAAAAAGTGGCAGAATTTGCTAGGTAATGTGCCCTAGCACCGTTATAATAGATAGGTATTATGATAAAGTAACATATAATATATATAGCCCCCTGCTGCGAAGCAGCCCCTACAGCGCAGCCCCCCGCCCTACTACGCTTCCCTCTGCAAGATATAAAGGAGGCTGCGTAGCAACCAACTTTATATCGATGCAGAGGGAAGCATAGCAGGTAGGGGGCTACGCAGTACAATAGAGGGATAAGATTTGCGAAGCAAATCCATACCTACTAGTATAATATAATTATAATTTATAACATGTTTGACCCCCTAGTGGCCTATACCCCCTAGTGGCCCACTCTACCAAATCGCGCAACGCGTATAAGCAGTCAGTTAACGATAAATAATTGTATTTAATGCAGCTATCTACTATGTGCTTAATTGACGTCTTGCGCATGTTCTTGCCGTATATTCTATTAAACGGCATATGCTACACTTGCGCGGTGCCCGTTGCGGTCACTCGGCCGCTACCTCTGCTATGGTATCCTTACGCCTAGTTTGGGCAGCTTATGCACAAGAGGCCCCTTCTGCTCCTAATAGAACACCCCCCCTAGCTATATACGTGCGCTTCTTTGCCCTCTTCCTTTTTAGCGCTGGTTTTCTATATATAGCTTCTCATTTTCGTTTACAAGCAGTACAGCGCTTAATATTGCTATTTCGCACCCCTTAACAAGCTAGCTGAGGGCTTGTTCTGTTGGACTTTGTGGGCTATACATACGCTATTTAAGATAGCGCCTTAATAAGGCCGTCTGCTTTTGTAGTTCGGCGACATTATAGGGTGTTTCGGCTGTCTAGGATGCATTTAATCGTTAGGGTGATAGTGTCTGATATTTAGTATGTAGCTATGCTAGTACGTAATCAGGGCTGTATAGAACTAGGCCAGTAGCAGCGAATCCTTACCGTATATTGTTTTGATGTAGTGCTACCTACCTAGCCTATTGGTATAGAGGTAGGAACTCTTGTTTATTAATATAGTTAACACCACAGCCTATAATCTGTTCAATAAGGCGTCTATATAATTACTTAAGGATTAAGAAACAGCCTATATCTAGCGGCTATAGTAGATATAATAAATATACTGGTATGCAGAGGACGATTATCTAATAATCTAGGCAGAACTAATCAAATTTAGGCAATATATGGCTGTTGTAACTATCTAGCACTAGCAGCTAATATATACCAACTATGCAATCCTTTATATGCTTATAGAATACCTCTGTTAACTAGGTAAGGCCAATCTCATTAGTTATCTAGCCGTTATTACTAACGCTAATTAACTAGTTGTGTGGTATAATATCGTCCTTATACTAGGTAGCTTGGTGCATTATAGCATTAAAGATAATAAGTAGTGGAAGCGCATCTCCTAGGGCATTAATAGTTTCAATAGTAGTAACCCATTCTCAATTACCTAGCTATACTATTCTAGGCCGACCAGCCCTATTGGTTCCAGTAATAACTTTTATAGTTGCAATAATACCCATCTAGTAGCCAGTCTTATTCTTATGTTAAGACGTACTAAAGACCCCTTTGCACGGATAAATCTAAAGTGCATACTTTTAATAGCTAAGTGTCTTAGAATCTTAGAGCTATCTTCTTTCATTATAGGACTATTAATTAAATACTCTAAAATTTGAAATTCTGTAGATAATTGTAGTAAAGTAGGGGTGCAAAGAAAATGCAGTTTTAGACGCTCTAAAAGAAATAATCGACTATATAGTTAAGAGTGTAGTATTTTTTTAGCTGCACAGTAGCTTCCTAGGGAGAAATACCTAAAGAATTGAACTATATTAGCTATAACCCAATAGAACTATAGGGGAAAGAGTTAAGGTGCCTAAATAATGGATTAATTTTGGTATATGTGGTTTTCCGCCACCTATAAAGGGACGTTAAAGGCTTATTAAAAATTCTAGTAACTTTAAAAAGAGCGTAGTTTAGTAGAGTTAGTAATTGTAAGGCAACGATTAAATAAACCAGGCTTTATAGGCTATTAATAAACGGGAGGGTTCTGCCAGGCGGCTTACAGTAGCTCGTCTTCGCATAGATTGGCGCCCCTTAGCCTAATCTATCTGTAGTATAGTTAGTCTTTTTATAGTCTGCCTTAGCAAGAATTTTTTTACCGCTCCACTATAATTAACCCTTTTGATATTAGTATTATCTGGCCAGCCCTGTTAGTATAAGGCTAAGCCATCCACTTAAGATTTAAGAGTTGGTAATTAGTAATGGAAATAGGTAATAAGACATTTAATAAGACATTCAATAAGACATATAATTGTAAGTAGTGGGGTAGTAAGATATAGGGTTCTAGTCTTAAAGATAGTAGTAAAATAGTAGTAAGGAAATCCGATTTAGTTCAACAGAGGTGTATATATATATTTAGGGCTCAAAAACTTTTTTTCTTAAATTAGGGACAACTGTATATTTATGGTAGGTAAGAATGTATATAGGATTAGTATTTTACCACTAACTAATAATATCTATAGATAAGCTGTCTATTGCTAGGCTTGCTGCGAAACTATGCTAGGATTAACTTTAAGGCTTTTATTACGCATAGCGCGCTTCTAATAATGTAAATATATATAGAGAGCAAGCAGTATAATAATAAACATAGTACTGGCGATTTACTATACCCGTAACTCCCCCACCTCTTAGAGGTTTAAAAGATAAATATTTAGAAGCTTTTTATCCTTTTGCGAGAATATTATACCTACTTTCTGTTTAGAATACACTTCTATATTATAGGGCTTGACCTACTCTAGACACTAGAACATAGTTTTATATATTTAAATTGCTTTCTTTTAGAAGGCTGGGAATATTCTATTTATAAACTCTAAAATAGGGCTGGAACTTAAAGAGACTAATTAAAAAGAACAATGCATTTATATCTGGCCACGTCACCCTTACCCCCAATAGCTAAAAATAGAGGACTTAGAAATAGGCTCTATAGGTTTAAATACTACACTAACTAATAAGTAGACCAGTTTTAGGTCTGTATAGAACCCAATTATAGTCCTTGGTTCTGGCAACTATTGGAATTATTCCTATACTAACATCTGTCCCTAGGTTATGCAAAACCCATTATGCCGCAAAATATAAGGAGTACTTTGACTTCAAGCCACTTTAATTCTGCGCACACGTTATTATTTACTATAATTCTATATAAGTCATATACTGTGGCTACTTTTATATATTTAGAACGCCTTATACTAAAAAATTACGTTTATATTGTCGCCTTCGCGCCTAATGCGCAGAGAGCCTCGTTTTAGAGTATAATAATACGCCTTCTCTAAAGTACCACCGTTAAGCTTTTATTGCTCTATAATACTTATAAACCGTCTTATCTAAGCCTTAGAAACTTACTACAATGCTAGATAAGTCACTATCAGCCTTGTGTCTGCTATATAGCGTAAATTTATACACAATTGCCACCCTGGTTAGTACTTCTAGTAAAAGCGCCTTCTAATCCTAGCTAGTGCAAAACAACTCCACGCGTCCTAGTATACGAGTATATAATCATTATGTTGTAATTTACTTAAGTTATCCCAAAAGCTAAGCTTATAGCTATTAGTCCTATAGCTATACAGACACCCAGATTCCAGAGTTAGTAAATAACACTAATAACCTCTATAGCATATCTTAAAGTAGCATCTACTTTATTATAACTATTTCCTATATAGACTGCGCTATTCCTAGTATAAGATTACCTTTAAAGCAACTGTCCTAATACATTTTCGCTACTAGGGCCCTCTATGGTACTCCTGTTAGCTTGACTATACCTATCTACGCTATTTTATTCTTTGGCACTAATAAACCTACCTCTTCTTCTTGCGAATTCGCCTCTGCCTCTATAGAACTTTATATAGAGCTTTGAGCAGAACCTTATATAGAGCTTTAAGTAAAGCCTTATGCAGAGCTTTAAGCAAAGCCTTATGTAGAGCTTTGAGCAGAGCCTTATGCAGAGCTTCGAGTAGAGCCTTATACAAAGCTTTAAGTAGGCATTTATATAGCGTTTGTATAGACGTTCGTGCAGACATTTATATAGATGTTTATAGCCCCCTAAGATAGTAGTAATAAGCAGCTTAAAATCCTTAGGTGGTTATTATTTAGGTAGGCTGTAGGCGATTCAATCAATATATTACCTATTGGCAGCGCTTTTTACTAGATATTGTGGAGGCGTATGGAGTAGATATACTTATCGATTATAGAGCTGCTTCTATAGATCAATTTAGTGGTATTTCTGAGATAATAGCTATTATGGGGGTATAGATCAATTTCGTTAAAAAAGGTGACTGCTCTATATATAAAATAAGTCGCGTCGCTTAATAAAGTCTGGAAAAGTCTCTCAGACCATAGAATTAACTTTTTAATAAAAAAGGTTAGCGATATCCGCTAATTAATTCTATGTATATGGTCTAAGCTTACTAAGGTAAGTGCCCTGCTGTAGGGGGGTCTTTATTAGGTACTAGCGAATCAATGTGCTGATTAATTCTAACTCCGTTCCGCGGAAAGGCCGACTTGACATCATTAGTGCAATAGGTGGCTGCCGACCATTTTCCTACCATCCTCTTATTTTTCCAACTTTTCCACTCTTAAGACACTAGTATCCCCGCCAGAATTCTCTTGGAGCCTATAATTTATTATCTCTATAGACTTCTGGCATTCCTCCTACTACCGCCTTTTACTTTAACTACTGCCTAAGCGCATCTATCGCGCTCTCTTGCGTAATAGTAGATCTGATAAGATTAGAGATCATTATTATTAAGACAAAACCCATTAGAAGAGGGCTGGATGCCTTTTATAACTCTTTTAAGTCAACAAATAATAGTTTTACGCCCACTTTCCTTTTAGAGACGCAAACCCCGCATATATGCAATAATCCGTTATAAGTATATTAACTATACCAACTTATGCCAACCCATGCTAACCTATATTAAAAAGCCTAAAGGAGAAGGGGGGTAGTAGGGGGTAGTAGGGATTGTTTAGTGTTCCTAGCTTCCTATAGGCCTGTTCCCCTATATTACTCTATATCTAAAGCTCTAAAGCTTTAAGCTATAAATCGCCTCTAGCCTATACTATCTCAGCCTCTACCCTAGTGGGATATTATACTTTCTATTACTTCTATACTTCTTCTACTACAGACTAGCTTTACTAAAAGCCTATATTACTTTCTCTACACCTAATTAGTTCCTTTGGTCCCAGCTCTCCCTACTACTTAATAGTTGAAATAAGGTTTTTGGCGTTATATTAAAAGCGAAATTGCTATATATATTACGCGTATATGGGGGGGGAGAAACCGAAGCTTATATAGACTGTAATATGCTTATAATTTTAAATTCAAGTAGTACTAGGAGCTTGGCAATTAACCCTTCCATTATTGTGTACAAATATGCTATTTCCGTTATCTTCCGCTATACCATCTATCTTCTTTATTAGTTTTATGGAGTATATAGATATTTTACACTTCTACTTACCAAGATTAATAGTAAACATTTAAGATATATTATAAGCACCCGTTGCACAATTGCAAGTTAATTCTAACGTATTGCTTTTTAAGGTATAGTTTAAATAGGAGCTAAAGGCACTGCCGCTGCCCTATATTAGTATATATTTCTACTTTACTTCTTCCCTCCCTTTCCCTTAAGTGTCCCCTCTTAAGTAGTGGATTACAGACTTACTTAAATATATACCCTATATTCCCTATAGCATTTATAATATATTAATCTATATTTACGCTTAAAGATATAGGCGCGGCATTAACTAATATACATATAGCGCTAAATATATTGCCCTTAAAGCTAAAATTAAAGCAATTAGCGTCTGGGCTTAGGAGTTAGAAGCCAGCTAAGACGGTATCTTAATGTTGTATAAGGGTTTAGGTAATAGGGGATAAGGAGACAAGTTAAGAGGTAACGCTAAAAAGGAGAGCGGAGCTAAAAGTTTATAAGGGATACATTGCTGAGATTGTAAATATGTTATAGGATAGAAGGTAGTAAATCTCGGTTTTGCGTATTTTTTTTTTTTAGGGGGGGAGGGGGAATTTTGTGTAATTACTAATGAGTTAAAAACAGACATTCTTTTATACTCGCTTAGTTATTATTTAAGCATCTATTTATAGATAGGATATAGGGATTAAATAATAGGAAGGACAACTAATTCTAAACATAGCTATAAAATATATCTTAAAATAGAGAAGTATCTTAGGAATGCTAAGGGGGCTAAATATAGTCCCCTTGACGTAAATAGCAACAGGGAAACATCTTTAATTATATTAGTTCCGCGGTCTTATCTAGCTTATATAACCTATTAATGCCTATAAAGTAACCCAATTAGGACGCTTAGCTATATCAGCCACCATATATAAGATAATGGCAATTATAAATGCCAATAGCCAAAGTAATATTATACTAGTTCTTATTTAAACGTCTAAGATCCCTAAAAAGGTATTATATAGTTAGGGCTACTTTTCTTCTGGCTGGATTTTACTTTAGGTAACTAATTATTGTCTAGCCTAGGTGCAAGTTACCTATACTACTCCGTAGGAGGATAGCAAAGTATACTTTAATCTTTTAGGCCATGGGGCTTAACTCAAATTGCTAGTAGAAGTGTTAGTGGCTGGACGTTATATTAAGGAATAAATTAACGCTTTTACTTATTGACGCCGGTTATACTCCTAGTTCTTAATTAAAGTTTTTTTTATAAATAGCTATTACAATCTCTAAATACGACCTTTAGCACCCCTAATTTCCGCCTCTATCACCTATCCTATAATACATTCTTAAATAACAGCCGGTATAAGAGCAAATAGTAGTGTTATTACAATAGTATAGCAGAGAGCTCCTAAATATAATCCACTTGCCTTGCCTTTCTCTATCTCAATCTTAGATAAAAGTTCCTTGGTCTTTAACTAGAAAATATATAAAATAATAGTAGGTATAAAGAGAGGGATACAATATACTATACCTAATACTAAATAAATTACTACCCTTAATTAAACGCTAAGCCTTAGAAGAATGGCCGTAATATAAAATAAGCGGCTAAATATTAAATAGAAGAATATAGTGGCCAAGATAAGCATTAAAACCAGCCCTATAATTAAGCAGTCCTAGATATATATAGAAGTGACTTTTATTAAAATACCTTCTAGAGATTAAAGGTTATTAAGTTAGTCTCTAAAAAAGCTTTTAACCTCTTCTAGCACTATATTAGAGAGAGTTAATAGCAAGTCATTATATATTATATTATAAGTAAATCTGATATAGAATTGTTTTATACCTAGTAAGCAATTTTTAGGAATTAATTCCTTGATGGCTTTAGGAATAACTATAGCCGTAGCGTTTACGGCGCTTTATACTTGGCTAATAGCACTAAGGATAGCTGTCGCAATGCTATTGGCAATACTTATAACTTCGGTCTAAAAGATTGAAGGATGTCTTGCTTTAGAAGGGTATATGGTATAATAAAGGGATTATCTGGAGGTTTAATAGTAAAATTAAACTAAATTTAAGAACCTATTAGTTAAAGCCACTTATATAAATCCGGATAGAGAGTAATGTCTTACACTTAAGGTTGTAATACCCGCCTTTGTATTGCTTTCCTTATATAGTACCTATAGCGCTAAAACTGTATAATAGATAGCGGTAAGCATAAAGGTAACTAAGACACCTTGCTTTAGCTATGTTCTTCTCTTCACTATGGTAAGAGGATAATAGACTTTAAGAGAATGTTTTAAAACTAGTTGTGTTAAAATAAGAATAGGCCAGTTCCTATATAAATTCTTTTAATACTTATACAAGAACTTTAAGTCCTAAAAATGGTCCTAAGCGATATAAAAATAGCTAACCTATAGCGATATAACGGGGGCCCAGAATTAGGCCCTTTTTATCTTTTTTATAAATTAGTATTATTAGATAATTTTATAAAATCCACGCTAGAAAAATATATATATTATACTATCTCGTCTCCTTATTAACTAACAATATCTCTAATTATTAGTATATGCATTTTTATTATTATTAAACGCCTACTATAGGCTATAGTCTTTACTAGGACTCGGCCTGTGTTCTAAAACTATTTAAAAACCCACATCTATTATTTTTCTCTTTAGGTTTTTAATTAGGCCTATAAACAACAACTAATGGAATCAAGTGCATTAACCTAAAAACCTCCACCGTAATACTTAATGCTTAATAGCAGGAATGACGCAGACGGCGTATTCCTAAACATTACTATATATCTACATAATAATATCGATTTAGGTAGCGAGTTACTAGTGTTACTACACGATAACGGCAGTTCTAAGGAGAGAGTTTCGCTTAGGTTGTTAAGCCCTAGGAAGTACTTACTTAAGTAAAGCATTAGTAGCCAGGAATCTTTATAAATTATAACTACTTACTGGTCTAAAGTTAAGGATATATCTCTTTCTTAAGTCAGAGCGTGAAGCCTAACGCCTAATTACTTATTACATTTTTAAAGCAGTTCCTATACTTAGTGTAACTAGGACGGAAGTAAATGGATATTTAGTTTAACCAAAAGAACGCTTTTTATTCTATACTCTTTCATTCCCACTTTATATACTTACTTACTCACTCTTATAACCTTCTAGATGCCTCTTGTTCTTATAGCGAATTTTAAATACTTAAATTTTTTAACTATCTAAATTAACGTTACTGACTTAGATTGGGTATTTAACCTAATAAAAGACTTCGTATGTTACGGACGCTTTAAGTACGATGTTACGACTACTTGAAGAAGAGTCGGCGGAAGCTAGTTGGTTGATATAGGCACGGTCCAGGATGGATCCGGTGGAACTATATAACGAGGAGTGGTAGCCGAGTTATATAACGTGCTACGTAAGGAACGCAGGGAACGTAGTAAACGTATATACCTTACGTATAACACGTACCTCACGTATAGGAGGGGATTTCTTAGGAGTATAGTTGTGTATTTAAAGGACCTTAGTCCCTACCATAGATAGTTCTCTCCTTATAGTAAATCTTAGAGTATAATTAGAGTTAATCTGTTAGGCAACCACTCTACTAGTTATTATTATATTGTTAAATTATTCTTACCTATATACCTAGCCCAATAATAAAACCCATCGTAGTTACTACTACAAGGTTCCGTTATATATTTACTACTAAGGTTATAGTATTAAATAAGGTCAAACAACATGCCACCTAAAGCACTAGTTATAATGCTATTAACGGTAGCCACAACCTTAGGCGTAGGGGGAGATACCAGTATAGTAGATATGGACTCTTAGTTAATTACGTAAAGTTAGTTATAGGAAATAGTTAATTACTTATAAGACAATAATAGGATACTTAAAGAACGTATTAATGGAGTTAGAGCAGTAAAGGTTAAGTTACCTTTAATTAAACGGTTCTTAGGAGAGAAGTTAAAGCTTAAGGGATTTCTTACGTAAATACACTTTAAGGTTATATAAGAAGGAGCGAAGTTAGTAATATTATTAGATTAAGTAGCCTATGCAGGATTGTTCCTAATAGGGAGGGCACTTAAGTGGTTTAAACTATATCTTACAGAGATATAGGCTAATAGCATAATAACTACTAACTAGGACATACGGTATATATTTACTAGTTAGAACAGGTTTGCAGAATGGTTAACGCAGATATTTAGAGATCTAGAGGTAATAACTACTGCGGAACGAAAGCTTTAGAACTTAGTATAACGTACTTTAGTAATTAAGTATACAACGCAGTTTTAAACACTAGCTATATAGGTTAAGTGAAATAACAGAGTGCTTATGGTATAGTATAAATAAGGACTTAAGGCTAAAGTCTAGAACGCAATTATCCTAATAGAAGATGCGGATACTCTAAGAAAGTTAATAGATTAGTTAATAAAGATTAATAATAGGATCTACTAAAGGGAACAGGCTAAGAAGGGTTAAGATAGAGTTCTATAGTTGTATAAGGCGCAGAGTATATAACGACTGATATAGAGTTAAAAACTATAGAATGGTATAGAGCTAATAGACCTAAGCGGTACCAAAGAAACCTAAAGGTGGGAAAAGAAACTATAGAAACCCAGAGGTTAAGGATCTAGTAATTAAAGGACTAAGAAGCAGAGGCCAAACCAGGGATTTTAGCAGTAGAAGACGTTTAGGCGGACTCTATAGTAAAGTTAGTAGTTTAGAGATGGAGCTTATATAAATTGTAGAAAACAGGGTTGTTTCGCCAGAGACTATAGAGGTGGTTAGAGTAACTACACGGTAAAGGGAACCAGACTAGTAGAAAATACGTATATATAAAGAGATAATAGTGCACTATAAGGAATAAAAGAGTGTTTAATTAATAGCTTTGCGTTTTATTACAATAACGCATATTAAATTTATAAGGACGCTAAGTATGGCGTAAGCTATTAGCTATAGGAGCTATTGTTATCTAAGTTTAAAGGAACTAATAAACTAGCTTATATATCAGACATTAAGGATAATAAATTTAATATAGGCGAAGTATTTACCAACAATAAGGTAATAAAGGTAGTATACTAGGAGTGTATAGACCTTGGAGAAGTTAAAACAAAAGCAGAAACTAAGACCACTATAGAGCAAGGTTTAGTAACGGGTATTATAATACCGTTAGATATAATTTCTATTACTTTATAAGACAAAAGGAGTAACATTTAGAAGAAACTAAGTAAGCAGATAACTGCTAATGCTAGCTTATTACTTAATAAAGGTAAAAGGCTATAGGTCTAAGACTTTTATAACGAGATAAGGAAGGCTCTAGACTTGTAAGATATAATAAAAATAGCTTAGGAACCTATAACGGAAGAAAACCGATGGGAAAGGGTAGTAACTTAGTTTATAGACAAACGAATAAGTATAGGACGCAAGTTTAAGAACTACGAGTTTGGGGAATAAATAAGAATGTCAGCAATCCTAGAGGAATATAGTATTCAGCCTAAAGATCAAAAAGTTAATATAAGAATTAAAAAGCAAGACGACTTTAAAGACCTAGCTACAAGACATAGAAAACAAGAAACTATAGATAAGTTTAGGGCAAGAATTATCGCATAGCAAGAGCAGAAACTAGATAAGAGATCTAGTATACTAGGTCATATAAAGGACAGAGCACCTATATAAAGAATTACTAATAGGCCAAGTGCAGGGACACCTAGGGTAAAGTAGTTAAATAAACTAGAACAAGAGGAGGATCTAGATATCCTAACTAGGTTTAAAGAAAGACATACTAAAGGATGTCACGATGTAGCAATAATAAGGTACTTTCTAATAGACAAACTATATATACTAAACCAGTTATACGGAAAGTGGTATAGGCAACAAAGCAATAATAAATGGGCAGATTTCTATATATGGCTAGACGAAAAAGTTGTCTAAGACCAACCTATTACAGAAAAACGCATAAGTTATATTAAAGGAGCATTAATTATAACATTAAGGAACCTAGAAGAAAGATCTAGGGACTAGAGAAGCGAGAGATAAGTCTTAGTACCTATAGAAGAAAGACCAACAGTTAGATCGGCTAGATAGAGGTTTAAACTTAAAAGCAAAGACAAGCCAAGAGTTAACCCAAGTTACTTAGCGTATTATATACTATCGTGGATAGCTTATATAGATGATATATATAATATATATAGAGCACTAAAAGACAGGAACCGAAAGTACCCAACTAGGATATATTAGGCACTAGAGGAAAAACGGTTTAGGGACGCTAAGTATATATATAAATGGCACCTAGTAGAAGTATAAGGTTAAGGGGACTTAACACTTTAACTAGGAAGATTCCTTACAGAAAAGTGCCTAGACGGATGACAGTAGTAAGAGTGCCTAGAGAATACTTGTCTATGGCACGTAGAGGATAAAAAACAAACTAAGTATTGGCCAAAGTTGGACTAAGTACAAGCAGGATCTAGTAGCTAATAGTTGGGAAAAGGGGAGGCGTACGGGACCAGAGGAAACTAGTGTTAGAGCCTTAGGCCCTTAAAGGAATTTAAGGACAACACCTAAATTTATAAGTTAAGTGGCAAGACTAGTAGTTTAAAGCGTTAATAAATAGTGGAGCAATAAGAAACCACATATTACTAGTAATAGTAGAAAGGATGGGGTTACTATATAGACAAAAGAAACACCCGTATCCACTTATAATAATTTTAGGAGATTAGATAGCCTACAGAGGAGGTATTATTAATCTTAAAATAGGACCTATTTAGTTAACTATTAAAGGGAGACTAGTTAGAATATCTTTTAATATCCTACTATTAGGACAGGATAAGGCGATACTAGGGATGCCTTAGTTACAGGAATATAATCTAAAGATTAATTGGGTTATGGGTTAGGTTAATATTAAAGATACTTAATAATATAAGATGCGATAGTAAACCAAGTTGGTATGGTACTAAGTCAGAGCAATATATAAAGAGACTAAGTAAAGCTTAAGTTATATACTAAAGAGATACTATAAGTACGGTAAAAAGTTATAGTTATTAGAAAGTAAAAGGCTGTTAAAATATACAGCATAGGATTATAAAATAGAATTAGAAGAGGGAACTAGTCTAAAGTTCTTTCTAGTCTATAAGCTTACTAAGACAGAATTAGTAGCACTTAAGAAGTTTATCTAGGAGAACTTATAAAAGGGATACATTAGACTATTATAGTCATTAGTAGGATATCTAGTACTATTCGTCCTAAAGAAAAACGGAAAACTTAGGATGTGTATAGACTACAGACAGTTAAATAATATTACTAGAAAGGATAGGTATCCTTTACCCTTAATTAGCGAGATCTAAGACAGGATAGGCAATGTGTAAATCTTTACGAAGATAGACCTAAGATAGGCGTACCATTAAATCAGGATTAAGAAAGGCGACAAATAGAAGGCAGCTTTTAGATTAAAGGAAGGACTATATAAACCATTAGTTATGCAATTTGGGCTTATAAATATACCAGCAATATTCTAGAAGTGAATTAACAGTGTGTTAGGAGAATACCTTGATGAGTTTGTTATAGCATATCTTAATATTATTATTATCTACTTAATAAGCGAGGAGGAATATAGAGAATATATTAAGTGGGTCTTAAAAAGACTATAAGAGGAATAGATGCTAGTAGCGATTAAAAAATGCGAGTTCTTTATAAAAAAGACCGATTTTATAGGATTTATTATTAAACTAGGAAAAATTAGCATGGACCTAAAGAAAGTTAAAGCTATAGTGAGTTAGTAGGAACTAGAGAACGTTACGCAGTTAAGATTATTCCTAGGGTTTTGCAACTACTATAGGAGGTTTATAGCGCAATGGTTGAAGAGTATTAAGCCATTTATAAGGTTAACAAGGAAGGAGGAACCATGGATATAGGAAACAAAGTAAAAGTAGTTATTTAAAGAACTTAAAGAGTTATTTACCCAGGAACTAATCCTTAAGATCTACTAACTAAAGTTAGAAACGGTTGTTAAAACAAATATATTAGACTTTGCACTAGGAGCATATTTGCTATAAAAGCACTAGGACGCATGGCATCTAGTAGCGTACTATAGTTAAAAGATAACACTACTAGAGTTAAACTACGACATTTATAACAAGGAGTTACTAGGTATAGTTACAGTACTTAAGGAATAGAGAGCATTCTTGCAAGGCATAGAGAAACCATTTATGGTTAAGATAGACTATAAGAACCTTACAGGATTCCTAACAACAAAGGAACTTAACTAAAGATAGGTTAGATAGGCAGAGATGCTTATAGAGTACCATTTTAAGATTTAGCACACTAAGGGTACAGATAATGCACGAGCAGATGCTCTAAGTAGAAGGGCTGAACTACAAAGTAATAAAAAGCCGTCAGGAGTATTATTGCGAAAAGATAAAGACGGATTAATTAGGTATAATTATCTAAAGATAGCAGCAATATAAGAAAGTCAAGTCTATAAGTTACTAGAAAGTGGTTGGATATAGAGAATCTAGGAAGCATAGCTTAAGAATCTAGACTTAGCAATATAAGAATAGAGAAGCTATTTATATTCTAAGGTTAATTATAGAGGAGTTTATAAAAGAGTTTTATAAGGGAATGATATAGGGGCACAACGGAGCTACGGGCTTAGTGTTAAGACTTTAAGAGGAGTATATTATTTAAGGAATTTAGAAACTAGCAAGGCAAGTTATAAAAAAGTGTCTAAATTGCCAGAGAAATAAACTAATAAGGCATAAGCTATACGGAGGGCTATAACCTGTTAAAATACCAGAAAGACTATAGGAAGTTATATTATGGGACTTTATTATTAAGTTACTAAAGTTAAAAGATCCTATTATAGGACAAGATCATAACGTGATCTTAGTAATAGTAGATAAGCTTATAAAGTAGGGATACTTTATAGCGTGTATAGAGGAGATATTAGTAGAAGATGTTGCTAGAATCTATATTAAAGAAGTGTTCGTAAGATACAGAGCACTAAGTAAGATTATATCGGATAGAGATCTAAGATTTATAGTAGTGTTTTGGGAAGTATTTCTAGCAGAACAAAGGGTTCGCGCAGCAACGTCTATAATATATTATCCGCAGACGGACGGACAGATAGAAAGACTAAACTAGATACTAGAGCAGTATCTAAGGTATTATATTAACTATACACAGAACAATTGGGTGTTGTTGTTACCAGTTATATAGTTTGCGTATAATATAACACTATAAAAAGGAACGGGAATGTTACCGTTTAAGGCGAATTACGGGTATAAACTAAGAATATCGTTATTACTATATTAAGTAAAGAAGACGAGTAGTATAGCCAAGTAAAGAATGGAGATGTTAATAAATCTTTATGCAAACCTTAAAGAAACAGCTAAACTAGTACAAGAATAAGTGAAAAGGTACTATAATGCTAAGAGATCTGAGGGACCAGATCTTAAGGAGGGAGATAAAGTGTGGCTACTATATAAAATTTTCAAAAGTTGACGACTAAGTAAGAAGTTGGACTATATTAGACTCAGACCTTTTAAAATTATATAAAGAATTTTATTGGTTATATATAAGTTAAACCTACTAGCTAAAATAAGAATCTACCCTATATAATATATTGCAATGCTAGAACCAGCATACGGAAACGTTAAACTACTAGTATATAAGGCGGACACATATAGAGGGTAAGAAGAGGATAAGTGGCAAGTTTTAAAGATTATTAGTTATAAGGATGTAGATAATAAAACGTGGTACAAAGTAAGGTAAATAGGCTATAGTGAGACTACCTAAGAGCCACTAAGTAACCTAGAGAACGCTATAGGAAAGGTAAAGGAGTATTAGAGGAAAGCAGGTTAGGAAGTATTAAAAAGGGATCGCTAAAGGATAAGTTACCTAAGGGGGACCTATAAGGAGCAACTACTATGTTACTTAGAGTTGTTTCCTTTTCTAGAAACTCTACCCTCTTATTACCTAGCTTAAATAGACCCTATTGGACAAGTTTCTACTTCTTAGAACGAACCTTCTTATAAACCTTCTTAAGACGAAGTAGCTGGGCAGATGCCGTAATCCGAGCATCTAGGGCCTTCTGTTCTGTGTTTTAAGAATATTCTAGCTCAGCCAAGGTAGTAGAGAGCTTACCGTTAAGCTTTACAGCGGCAGATTAAATATAAGACCCTATAATAAGTTACTTAGGGAACTTAAAGACTGTTAAGAGTTATAGGACGCGTATACTTAGCGTTAGAGGTAGAACGAACGTTGTAAAGTAATTAAACGTTTGCTTTAGTGCACTCCGAGCAAGAGGATAGTTGTTGGGCGGTGGGACTCGCTAGCGTAATATAGACCAGCCCCTCTTTCACATAATAAGAATATGGAGATGGCATTATATTACCTAGTAATAATATAGCAGCAATAGTATGAGCATGACGTTGCGCGTGTGAAGAAGAAGAGGCCTTAGGTATAATAAGTAAGGATATTAACTAGACTAATTAAACGGATATTATACCTCTAGTAAACGACTTGGAGATATTAGGAATCTTTAAGGACGAAGATAAAGAGAAGGGAGATGGTGTTATAGACGCTTTAAGTACAATATTATAACTACTTAGAGAAGAGTTGGTGGAAGCTAGTTAGTTAATATAGGTACGGTCTAGGATGGATCCGGTGGAACTATGTAACAAGGAGTGGTAGCCAAGTTATATAATATGCTACGTAAGGAACGCAGGGAATGTAGTAAACATATATACCTTATATATAACACGTACCTTACGTATAGGAGGGGATTTCTTAGGAGTATGGTTGTGTATTTAAAGGACCTTAGTCCCTACCATAGATAGTTCTCTCCTTGTAGTGAATCTTAGAGTACAATTGGAGTTAATCTGTTGGGCAACCACTCTACCAGTTATTATTACGTTGTTAAACTATTTTTACCTATATACCTAGCCTAATAACAGGACCCACCGTAGTTACTACTATAAGGTTCCGTTACATCGTAACCTCCTAGGGGCGCTTAGGTTTTTAACTCCTCTAATAGGAGCCCAATTAAATTAAGCCCTTAGATATACTTTATTGCGCTATCCTAAGCCTCTTATTAAAGTTGCTGGTTAGTATTCCTGAGCTAACTTACTTCTTCCTCTGCCTGCTGCCTAAGCTCTATCTCTATAGATATCTTATCTCTTAATTTACTTAACTCTTAAGCTAACCTAGTATTTTCTATTCGCAGCTTATTAATTTTTGCACTAAAGCTAACCTCTGGGTAGTTTAGCGTCTATAAGAAGTTAGGAATCCTAACAATTTAAGATATCTTATATATATTTACCGATATTATAACGCCTTGCACTTTTATAAAGTTTATCTTTATAGTAGCTGTAACCTATATAGCCTTAAATATTATGCGAACTCCTTTATATAATTCCTTATAAGCACCAATGGAATAATTGCTTATATTTTTTTTAAAAAAAATTTAAGAATAGCTCCTTCTTTTCTGGTAGTACTTTCTAAATATAAAGATTGTCTAAGCCAGGAATAAGACGAACTTGCAACAGCTCTATTATAATTCCCAACTTACTCCCTATAGAAGTGTTAGTTATAATTGAATAGAGCTTGCTCGGTCTTATATATATATTTTAATAATTGCTCTTAGCACTTATTCCTCCACTTTCCGCGTTTAATATTGCTCGATTATATTAGAGCCATTTTAGTTTATACCTCTATAATCCGCGAAAATACGAATAAAATATTTATTTATTTATTTAAACTAAGTAATATAAGGCTGCTTAGCTTGGTATAAAAATGTATAATTATAGCACCTGTTGTACCAACCGCGTGCTTACGCGTTCAGTACACCAAGTACGTGTTTACGCGTTCGGTGCACCAACCACCCGCTTACGCGTCTAGTGCACTCCTGAAGCACTGACTAATCAGGGGGGAAGGACGCATTAGTATATAGACCACGTAGTCTGCTTCAATACAAGAAAAAGTCACCACCATCCAAACGAGCATACAATACTATACGTATTTCGTGCCCCTGGATATGACTTACTTGTATCATTAAGTTGATACAAACAAAAAATAATATAGGTTTTAATAGGATGTGATTTAGGGCCCTAGAACTAGTCTCAGGATATCTATTTTAGGTTAAGTCCCTTTTTTAGGAACCTTCTATTTATAGCATAACATACACTATAGGAAAGACGATGGCGCAGCCTTTTTAAGAGGTAAGTAGTAGCAATACCAAAATTAGCGTAGGTCTATATTACTACATTAATCCTTATTACTTAGAATTTAAGAATTCTAGTCTATATAGTGGGGACATAGTTAGGGGCGTAAATCTCTATTGGTAAACTATAACTGTAACTATTAAAGGCATTCTTAAAGTATCCTTAACAAATTTAAAAGTTAAAGAAAAAGAGAAAAAAATTATAATAGAAAATAGTGCCTAATGTGTTAGTCTAATTATAGAGTTATAGGCTTGACCTTAAACCCAGTAGGGAGTGAGAGTAGTAATTAAATAATAATCTCTTGGATCTTAGCTATGGTTATTCTAAAATACTAAGGCTCTTTCAGGCTTTAAAGGCCTTAATTAGATTATTATATATATCTATTTTATCTTCCTAAGTGTTTTTACTGTTAGGATACCCTTTCTACTTAACTAGATACTAGATTTTCCTACATCTGCTAACTTAGTAGACGCGCTTTTTGACTAGCTGTTTAACAGTAAACTAGTTATCCTCTATATCTACAGGAGCAAGTAGGCCAATATCTTAAATAGCTTATATAGAGGTTAATTCTCTAATATTGCCCTTAGTATATTTGGCTGGTAATAGTGGGCTATTAATCTATAGATTGGAAGCAGAGGTATGTCCTAAGTATATATTATAAGGGGTTATACTAGAATTAATATACCTAAGGCTAAGTAGATTAGCACTATTAAGAACGACTAGAGCGTTTATAGCGCTATACTCTTGCTTCCCAATCTCTATATATCTTGAGCCTAGAGTAGCATTAGTTAAGTCCTTTAGTTTTACGCCGCAAAATAAGGCTTTAACAGTTAAATAGTCCTCTATATCTCTTATATATATAAGACAATCTATACCCTAGTTAGACGCAATAATTTTAGCTATTAGTTATTAATATATACGCGAAGTTAAAGTTTATTGGGAAAATATGGTACCCTACCAATAGCCTTAATGGTTGGTGGTTGACGCAATTGGCGCGCAGTTGAGGGCATTTAGTGTTACGGACGCTTTAAGTACAATGTTACAACTACTTGGAGAAGAGTCGGCGGAAGCTAGTTAGTTAATATAGGCACGGTCTAGGATGGAGCCGGTAGAACCATATGACGAGGAATAATAACTAAGGTCACGTGGTGTTAAACGCGTTAACTATATTAAACGGAAGGGACGTTACATTTAATACAGACAACACGTACCTCACGTATAAGAGAGGATTTCTTAGGAGTATAGTTATATATTTAAAGGACCTTAGTCCCTACCGTAGATAGTTCTCTCCTTATAGTAAATCTTAGAATATAATTAGAGTTAATCTGTTAGGCAACCACTCCACTAGTTATTATTATATTGTTAATTTATTCTTACCCATATACCCAGCCTAATAATAGGACCTACCATAGTTCCTACTATAAGGTTCCGTTACACATTCACTACTAAGGTTATGGTATTAAACAAGATCAAATAATATGCCACCCAAAGCACTAGTTACGACGGCGTCAACGGCAGCCACAACCTTAGGACCAGGAGACACCAGTATAGACAATAGGGATTCTTAAGTAGTTACGCAAAGTTAGTTACAAGAAATAGTTAATCACTTATAAGATAATAATAGGATACTTAAAAAACGCATTAATAGAATTAGAGCAGCAAAAATTAAGCTACCTTTAATTAAACAATTCTTAGGAGAGAAGTTAAAGCTTAAGGGATTTCTTACACAGATGCACTTTAAGGTAATGCAGGAAGGAGCGAAGTTAGCAATATTATTAGATTAAGTAGCCTATGCAGGATTGTTCCTAATAGGGAGGGCACTTAAGTGGTTTAAACCATATCTTACGGAAATATAGGCTAATGGCATAACAACTACTAATTAGGATGTATGGTATATATTTACCAGTTAGAACGGGTTCGCGGAATAACTAATATAGATATTTAGAGACCTGGAGGCTATAACTACAGCGGAATAAAAGCTTTAGAACTTAGTACAACGCACTTTAGCAATTAAGTATACAACACAGTTTTAAACACTAGCTATATAGGTTGAGTGGAATAATAAGGCGCTTATGGTACAGTATAAATAGGGACTTAAGGCTAAAGTTTAGGACGTAATTATCCTAATAGAAGATGCGGATACTCTAAGAGAGTTAATAAACTAGTTAATAAAGATTAATAATAGGATCTATTAAAGGGAACAAGCTAAGAAAGGGTAAGACAAAGTTCCATAGTTATATAAGGCATAGAGTACGCAACGACAGACACAGAGTTAAAAACTATAAAACGGCGCAGAGCTAATAGACCTAAGCGGTACCAAAGAAACCTAAAGGTGGAAAAAGAAACTATGGAAACCTAGAGGTTAAGGATTAAGTAATTAAAGGACCTAGGAGCAAAGGCCAAACCAGAGATCTTAGCAGTAGAAGATATTTAGGCGGACTCTATAGCAAGAAAAGTGGTTTAAAAATAGAGCTTATATAAATTGTAAAAAACAAAGTCATTTCGCCAGAGACTATAAAGGTGGTTAGAGTAACTATACAGTAAAGGGAACTAGGCTAGCAGACGGCACATACATATAGAGGGACAACGGTACACTATAAGGAATAAAAGAGTGTTTAATTAACAGTTTTGCGTATTATTACAACAACGTATACCAAATTTATAAGGACGCTAAGTACGGCGCAAGCTATTAGTTATAGGAGCCATTATTATCTAAGTTTAGAGGAACCAACGAACTAGCTTATAGATTGGACATTAAGGACAATAAATTTAACACAGGCGAAGCATTTACTAATAATAAGGCAATAAGGGCAGCTTACTAGGAGTATACAGACCTTAGAAAAGTCAAAACTAAAGTAGAAACTAAGACTATTATAGAATAGGATTCAGTAACAGATATTATAACACTATTAGATACAATTTCCATCGCTTTATAAGATAATAAGAGTAATGTTTAGAAGAAACTAAGCAAGTAGATAACTACTAGTGCTAGCTTATTACTTAATAAAGGCAAAAGGCTATAGGCTTAAGATTCTTAAGAGGAGATAAAAGAAGCTTAAAATTCTTAAGAGGAGATAAAAGAAGCTTAAAATTCTTAAGACAAGATAAGACATACCTAAGGACCCACAACGGACGAAAACTAATGGGAAAGGGCAGTAACTTAGTTTAGTAATAAACGAATAAGTATAGGACGCAAGTTTAAGAACTACAAGTTTAGGGAATAAATAAGAACGTTAGCAATCCTAGGTAAACGCAGTATTTAGCCTAAAGATTAAACAGTTAATACCAGGATTAAAAAGCAAGACGACTACAAAGATCCAGCTACAAGACGCAGAAAATAAGAAACTATGGATAAGTTTAGGACAAGAATTATTATATAATAAGAGCAAAAGCTAGACAAGAGGTCAGCTATGCTAGGTTATATAAGGGATAGAGCACCCGTATAAAGAGTTACTAATAGGCCAAGTGCAGGGACACCTAGGGCAAAATGGTTAGATAAACTAGAACAAGAAGAGGATCTAGATATCCTAACCAGGTTCAAAAAAAGATATACCAAAGGATATTATAATATAGCAATAATAAGGTACTTTCTAATAGATAGACCATACACACTAAACCAGCTATATAGAAAGTGGTATAGGCAACAACACAACAACAAATAGGAAGATTTCTATATATAGCTAAATAAAAAAGTTGTTTAAGACCAACCCATTACAGAAAAACGCATGAGTCACATTAAAGGAGTATTAATTATAATATTAAGGAACCTAGAAGAAGGATCTAGGGACTAGAGAAGCAAGCAATAAATCTTAATACCCACAGTAGAGATACCAGTGGTTAGGTCAACTAGGTATAGGTTTAAACTTAAGAATAAAGATAAACCAAAAGTTAACCTAAAACATGCAGCGCATTATACACTATTATAGATAGCTTGTGTGGATAATATGTGCAATATATATAGAGCACTAAAAGACAAGAACCAAAAGTACCTAGTAAGGATATATTAGGCACCAGAGGAAAAGCAGTTTAGAAACACTAAGTATATATATAGATAGCACCCAGTAGAAGTATAAGGTTAAGGAAACTTAACACTTTAACTAGGAAGATTCCTTACGGAAGAATACCTAGACGGACAACAGTGGTAGGAGTGCCCAGAGAACACTTATCCATGGTATATAGAGAAAAAGAAACAAACTAAGTATTAGCCTAAGTTGGACTAAGTACAGGCGGGATCTAGCAGCCAGCAGTTAGGAAAAGGGGAGGCGCATAGGACTAGAGGGAACCAGTATTAGAGCCTTAGACCCTTAAAGGAATTTAAGGTTAACACCTAAATTTACAAGCTAAGTAGCAAGATTAGTAGTTTAAAGTGTTAGTAGATAGTGGAGTAACTAGGAACCACATATTACCAAAAGCAGTAGAAAGAATAGGGTTACTATATAGACAAAAAGAACACCTATATCCACTTATAACAATTTTAGGAGATTAGATAGCCTATAGAGGAGGTATTATTAATCTTAAAATAGAACCTATTTAGTTAACTATTAAAGAAAGACTAGTTAGAATGTCTTTTAATATCCTACTATTAGGACAGGATAAGGCAATATTATAAATACCTTGGTTATAAAAATACAATCCAAAAATCAATTAGGTTATAGGTTAGGTCAATATCAAAAATACTTAATAGCGCAAAGTGCGACAGCAAACCAAGTTAGTATAGTACTAGGTTGGAGCGACGTACAAAGAAACTAAGTGAGGCTTAAGTTATGTACCAAAGAGATACCATAAGTACGGTAAAAAGTTATAGTTACTAGAAAGTAAAAAGCTGTTAGAGCATACAGCATAGAACTATAAGATAGAATTAGAAGAGGGAATAAGTCTAAAGTTCTTTCTAATCTATAAGCTTACTAAAACGGAGTTAGTAGCGCTTAAGGAGTTTATCTAGGAGAACTTACGCAAGGGATACATTAGACCATTATAGTTATTAGCAGAATATCCAGTACTATTTATCCTAAAGAAAAACGGAAAACTTAGGATGTATATAAACTATAGATAGTTAAACAGTATTACTAGGAAGGATAGGTATCCTTTACCCTTAATTAACAAAATTTAAGACAGAATAGGTAACGCAAAGATCTTTACAAAGATAGATTTAAGGTGGGCGTACCATTAGATTAAAATTAAGGAAGGCAACGAATAAAAGGCAGCCTTTAGGTTAAAGGAAGGACTATATAAACCATTAGTTATACAATTTGGGCTTATAAACATACTAGTAACATTCTAAAAGCGAATTAATAGTGTATTAGGAGAACACCTAGATAAGTTTATTATAATATACCTTAACAATATTATTATCTACTTAGAGAATGAGGAAGATCACAGAGAACACGTTAAGTAGGTCTTAAAGAGACTATAGAAAGAATAGATGCCAGTAGTAATTAAGAAATACAAGTTCTTTATAGTAAAGACCAATTTTGTAGGATTTATTATTAAACTAGGGAAAATTAGTATGGACCTAAAGAAAGTCAAAGCTATAGTAAGTTGGCAAGAACCAGAGAACGTTATATAGTTAAGGTCGTTTCTAGGGGTTTGTAACTACTATAGGAGGTTTATAGCACAATAGTTAAAGAGCATTAAGCCATTTACAAGGCTAACAAAGAAGGAGGAACTATAGGTTTAGGGTAATAAATAGAAGGAGCTATTTTAAGAACTTAAAGAGTTGTTTACCTAAGAACCAGTCCTCAAGATCTATCAACCAAAGTTAGAAACAGTTATTAAGACAAACGTATTAGACTTTGCACTAGGAGTATATTTGCTATAAAAGCATTAGGACGCATGGCATCTAGTAGTATACTATAGTTAGAAAATAACACCACTAGAGTTAAACTATAATATCTACAACAAGGAGTTATTAGGTATAGTTATAGCACTTAAGAAATAGAGAGCATTCTTATAAGGCACAGAGAAACTATTTATGGTTAAGATAGACTATAAGAACCTTATAGGATTCCTAATAATAAAGGAACTCGACCAAAGACAGGTTAGATAGGTGGAAATGCTTATAGAATACCATTTCAAAATTTAGTATACTAAGGGTATAGATAATGCACAAGCAGACGCTCTAAGTAGAAAGGCTAAACTATAAAGTAACAAAAAGCTATTAGGAGCTTTATTACAAAAGAATTAAAATGGATTAATTAGGTATAACTATCTAAAGATTATAGCAACTAAAGAAGGCCAGATCTATAAGTTACTAGAGAGTAATTAGATATAGAAGATCTAAAAAGTATAAGCAAAGGATCTAGACTTAGAGCAATATAAAAATAGAGAAGCAATATATATACCTAAGTCTATTACAGAAGAATTTATTAAGGAATTCCACAAGGAAATAACATAAGAATACAACGGAGCTATAGGCTTAGTGTTAAGGCTTTAAAAGGAGTATATTATTTAAGGAATCTAGGGGCTAGTAAGATAAGTTATAAAGGAATATTTAGATTGCTAAAGAAATAAACCAACGAGGCATAGGCTATATAGAGGGCTATAACCTATTAAAATACCAGGAAGACTATAGGAAGTTATATTATAGGACTTTATTATTAAGTTACCAAAGTCAAGAGATCCTATTACAGGACAAGATTATAACGCGATTTTAGTAATAATAGATAAGCTAACAAAGTAGGGATACTTTATAGCATACACTAAAGAGATATTAGTAGAAGATATCGCTAGAATCTATATAAAAGAAGTGTTTATAAGACACGGAGCACTAAATAAGATTATATTAGACAGAGATCTAAGATTTATAGCAGTATTTTAGGAAGTATTTCTAGCAGAATAAGGAGTTCGCGCAGTAATATCTATAGTATATTATCCGCAGACGGACAGATAAATAGAAAGACTAAACCAGACACTAGAACAGTATTTAAGGTATTATATTAATTATATATAGAACAATTAGGTATCATTATTACTAGTTACACAGTTTGTATACAACATAACACTATAAGAAGGAATGGGGATATTACTATTTAAGGTAAATTATGGATATAAGCCAAGAATATTGTTATCGCCACATTAAGCAAAAAAGACGAGTAGCACGGCTAAATAAAGAATAGAAACGTTAATAAATCTTTATAAAAACCTTAAGGAAACAGCTAAACTAGTATAAGAATAAATAAAAAGGTACTATAACGCTAAGAGATCTAAGGGACCAGATCTTAAGGAGGGAGATAAAGTATAGCTACTACACAAAAATTTCAAGAGTTGATAATTAAGCAAGAAGTTAGACTATGTTAGACTAGGACCTTTTAAAATTAAGTAAAGAATTTTATTAGTTACGTATAAGTTAAACCTACTAGCCAAAATAAAGATCTACCCTATACAACATATCGCAATGCTAGAGCTAGTATATAGGAATATTAAGCCACCAGTCTATAAGGCAGACATATATAGAGGATAAAAAAAAGACAAATAGCAAGTTTTAAAGATTATTAGTTACGAGGATGTAGATAACAAAACGTAGTATAAAGTAAAGTGGATAGGCTATAGTAAGACTACCTAAAAACCACTAAGCAACCTAGAGAACGCTATAGGAAAGGTAAAGGAGTATTAAAAGAAAGTAGGTTAGAAAGCGTGGAAAAAGAATTACTAAAGAATAAGTTACCTAAGGGGGACCTAAGAGAAGTAATTGCTAAGCTACTTAAAGTTATTTCCCTTATAGAAGGAGAGCTAGTTCTTTTATTACCTAATTTATTAAGACCCTATTAAATAAGTTTCTACTTCTTAGAACGAACCTTCTTATAAACATATTTAAGACGTTAAAGACAAGCATAAGCTAGACGTTAGGCTTTAAGGACGCGTGTAGACTCTTCTAAGGCATATTAAACCGCGAGCAACGCTAAGGCCAGCTCACTATTAAGCTTTGTAGCGGTAGATTAAACACAAGACCCTATAACAAGTTACTTAGGGAACTTAAAGACTATTAAGAGTTATAGAACGCGCATACTTAGCATTAGAAATAGAGCGAACGTTATAGGACAATTAAACGTTTGCTTTGGTACACTTAGAGTAAGAGGAGGGTTATTAGGACGAAGGACTTGCTAGCGTAACATACACCAACCCCTCTTTAGCGCAATGAGAGTAAGGGATCGCTATTACCTCGCCTAGTAACAGTATGGAGGAGACCGTATAAAGGCAACGCTTAACCCAGAAAAGAGAAGAAGATGCTTTAGGTATAATAAGCAAAGGTATTAACTAGATTAATTAGACGGACATTACACCTCTAGTAAATAACTTAGAGATATTAGGAATCTTTAAGGATAAAGATAAAAAGGAGGGAGATAGTGTTACAGACGCTTTAAGTACAATGTTATAACTACTTAGAGAAGAGTTGGCGGAAGCTAGTTAGTTAATATAGGCATAGTTTAGGATAGAGCTAGTGGAACTATATAACAAGGAATAGTAACTAAGGTTATATAGTGTTAAACGCGTTAACTGTGTTAAATAGAAGGGACGTTATATTTAATATAGACAATACGTACCTTATATACAAGAGAGGATTTCTTAGGAGTATGGTTATGTATTTAAAGGACCTTAGTCCCTACTATAGATAGTTCTCTCCTTGTAGTGAATCTTAGAATATAATTAGAGTTAGTCTATTAGGCAACCACTCTACCAGTTATTATTATGTTGTTAATTTGTTCTTACCTATATACCCAGCCTAATAATAGGACCCACCGTAGTTCCTGCTATAAGGTTCCGTTACATTTAGCAACTCAACCGACTAGCCTATATCGTGTTTTTTTGACACACAGCCTGCGCGCAGCCTGCGCGCAACCTATGCGCAACCTGCTAGCAATCTGCGCATTTGGCAACCATAATTATATTTACCTCTTTTAAATAAATAAAAGCTACTTTAAGGCTATTTATAAGGCTAGCAAAATAAATATTATTATTTTAGATAATTTAATATAATATAGCGATGGTTCTCTTCTACCTATCTACCTATTAACTTACCTACCTGCCTATCTACCTACCTACCTGCATCGCCTACCTGTCTGCATCACCTACCTATCTACATTGCCTACCTGTCTGCATCGCCTACCTGTCTACATTGCCTACCTGTCTACATCGCCTACCTATCTACATCGCCTACCTGTCTGCATCGCCTACCTGTTTGCATCTGCCTACCTGTCTATATCTGCCTACCCATTAGCATCTGCCTACCTGTCTGCATCTGCTTGCCTGTCTGCATCTGCTTGCCTGTCTGCATCTGCTTACCTGTCTGTATCTACCTACCTGTCTGCATCTGCCTACCTGTCTGCATCTGCCTACCCGTCAGCATCTCCCTGTTTGTGCCTACCTGTCTATGCTACCTTGATTCGATCGATCGATCAAATCGTTTATAGTGTTCGCTGGCTAGTCGTTGTCGTCTGGCTCTGGCGACGGTCGTCTGGTTCTGGTAACGGTCGTCTGGCTCTGGCGACGGTCGTCTAGCTCTGGCGACGGTGGTCTGGTTCTGGTAACGGTGGTCTAGTTCTGGCGACGGTCGTCTGGTTCTGGCGACGGTCGTCTCCTACCTGCCTGCCTACCTACCTACCTACCTACCTACCTACCTACCTACCTGTCTGCCTGTGTCAGTGTATGATTTAATTTAGGGGAGGGGTCGGCCCGATTAAAGGCTCTAATTACATTCGAACGGTGGTCGTCTAGGGTGCCTCCCTAGGAGGCCTTAATTCGATTTGGTAATGGGCCAATATTAAAGCTCTAGTTTAATTCGATCAATCAATTAATTGAATTATTTATAGTGTTTACTAGCTGGTTATTCAAACAGTCGTCGTCTGGTTCTGGCAACGGTTGTCTAATTCTAGCAATAGTCGTCTAGTTCTGGCGACGGTCCTCTGCTGGCTGCTATTCTGGTGCCTCCCTAGGTAGGGAGGATGTAAGGAAGGAAGGGTAAAAAATAAGGTGGCTACATAGGGCAGAGGCACGTGTAGAGGCTATCGGGAATATAGCGGGGACCCGATGCAGAGCTTCGTGTAGAGCCTCTGTACGCAGAGCTTCGCGCAGAGCCTCTGTACGTAGAGCTTCGTGCAGAGCCTCTGTACGCAGAGCTTCATGCAGAGCCTCTATGCGCAGAGCTTCGTGCAGAGCCTCTGTACGCAGAGCTTCATGCAGAGCCTCTATGCGCAGAGCTTCGTGCAGAGCCTCTGTACGCAGAGCTTCGTGTAGAGCCTCGTGTAGAGCCTTATGCAAAGCTTCGTGTAGAGCTTCGTGCAGAGCTTCGTGCAGAGCTTCGT
>Ga0307507_10001301_pt1 | contig 55960 bp, 12 predicted proteins | sample 7_EM_MG_FD_207223 | JGI IMG/M metagenome (GOLD analysis project Ga0307507, IMG submission 207223) | Populus trichocarpa ectomycorrhiza microbial communities from riparian zone in the Pacific Northwest, United States - 7_EM | ecosystem: Host-associated > Plants > Roots > Unclassified | place... | reverse complement strand
ACTAAATACATGAAAGTAGACCCGGAACTCCGTAGTCTATGACTCAATATTTGACCGTATCCGAGACATACGAGGGTAGCGTCGATCATGTCTTGGAGCCTCTTAGGCGACGATCTTGTGTCTCAGCGTAGTGCTAGTGAACTGTTACACTTTATCCTACCGCCTCTATATTAGACGCTCTGCTTAAATAGATCTAAAACCCTCCCCCACTAGTTAAAGTAGATAGTAAGGATAAGTACCTTATTAAAAGAGTTAATAATATTAAGTATAATAAACGGAAATGTAAATATATATACCTTATAAAATGGAGAGGCTTTACTAAGCCCTTATAGAAACCTATTAACTTTATAAGACTTATATAAGCCGCAGAAGACTTTTATAAACTCCACCTAAAACTACTACAGCCCTATCTCGCAGAAGCTTAAGTTTAAAGAGGGGGTACTATTACGGAACACTTTTGTAATACCTTATATATATTTACCTATTTCTACTAACGTAGCAAGAAGAGACTAACCGTAAAATAGCAATCTAACGGCAATCTACCGGTAATCTACGGCAATCTAACGGTAATTTATCGCATTCTGCCATATTCTGTTAAGTCTACTAAATCCTACTAAGTTCTGCTAGGACCGCTACTTAAATCCTATTCTACTTCGTGTATATATTAACTAAGTAACTAAACTAATAATATATACCCTTTCTTCCTGTTTTCCTTACCTTCTTTCCTTATATAATGTCTTAACTTTATTATATAGTTTATGTACATAGCTTAATAATATCTACTTCGCTATATATTACTACCGCTTATACTTACTCCATAACATAAAGTTTAAAAAAACACTATTATAAACTAAATATTTAACGTTATTAGAATTTTAATATAGTTGTAATATATAGTTTAGAATTATTATTTTTTAGCTTTAATAGCATTTTTAAGAAATAGGCGCTTTAGAAATATTAGACTTTTAGAAAACCTTTAAAAGTACTTTAAATAGCAAAGGTATTATAAGCGTTACTTAAAAATAAAATACTTTTTAAAGTAAAATAGAGTTTTTAAAAACCATTGGTATATCTTATGTTCTAGTAGTATTAGATTAACTGCCATATAAGTATTAAAAAAAGCTCTTTTTAAAAGAGGATAATTTAAATAAAATCACTCGCAGTATTAATAAAAAGGTCTAAAAGGAATTATTTTTTAATAACCTTAGACAGTGGAATTATACCAGTAGGCCTAACTTAAGCTTTTAAATATATATGCCTTAGTAAGACCAAATGCCGTAAACGGCAGCCTATATGTAATTTATATTTTATATAGTGTTATAATGCCTAGGGAAAAACTTGTTATAACTTATACAAACCAAAACCAACTATACTTCTATGCTATTTATAAAAACACATCCTGGTAAATAACGTAAGTCCACCTAAAAACAAAACTTAAAACACTATAGTTATTTAACTAATCTAAGCATAAGGTATATAGCGTTAAATATAATATAGTAAAAAGTAGGCCAGTATTGTTATGGGACTTACCCGTTCTCACGTCCCTACGTGTTTTAACATTCTTAATCCGTACTTACGTTCGTCCCAAGATACCTACGCACATACCCCTACAACCCCTATTTATACCTTGTACCTAGCACACAAAGATTCTTCTTCTTTATCCAGATGTCTTTGTATTAACACGCATAGTTACGCGTACGTAGCCTTCTTCAATTACTACCCCGTTTAGTATATTGTATTTCAGCTTATGCCTACTCAATAACAAGTATAGAAAAGTAAAGAGGTAGGATATCCTTAAGAAACCAAAACTTAGTCTAGAGATGGCTTATTTAGAAGGAATAGATAGTTATTATCCTCATCTAGGGTAATATAGGTTGTCTTTTTTTGCTTTACACTGTCCCCAAGTTTCTGCTTAAGATAGAAATAGTAAGGCTAAATGTTATTATACTTATCTAATAGAGCAATGACGTTGATAAACTTTAGTAGGTTAAGGTGGCTTGCTAGAGTATTGCATTAGGCGTTATTATTATCTTCCCAGTCTACCGTTTACTTTGCCCTTAAATATAAGTTTACATAAATGCCTAGAATATATAAGTTATAATGCTTTAATCCTTAAAATGCATAAATTAAAACTTATACTTAGTATACTAGATACTAAAATTATAACTTTTCTCTAAGTTAATGTGGTCCGTAATAAAGTAAAACACTTTTAGTATATTAGAGATATTAGCCTTTACTTAGAAGCATAGTAGTAGGCCTTAAATATCTTTAAGGAATTTTAGGGTTATATTAACTTCTATTAGTAAGCGTATATATTACTATATAATAATGGTAAGTATTATAAACATTCCTAATTAGTAAGAAAGCCTAACCTTAGCTATACAAACAACCCCAGACTTCTAATTATTTCTATTTATCTCCTGCTTTTTTATAGTAAGTAACTATATCTTAATTGGAATTTCTTCTTACGCTATTCCAAATACACTTTTAATAAGCTTCTCTGTGTTATGCTTATAGAAGTAAATAAAGTATCTAATACGTTGTTAAAGTTCTAACTCTTTAAACCAAGCAATAAGTTTATACTAGCTAGCATTTATATTCTTAACTGCCTTATTATCTAATACTTTAGATAATAAGGGATTAGGGATCTCTAGTCTAGCATTCCACTTCTACTTTCTTCTTTACTTCTCTTAGGTAACAAGCTTGCTACGCTTCTCAGCTTATAGAGGTTAGTTATTACAGTTACGCTAATGCCTATTATCTAAGGGTAGAGTCTCCTTATTATCTCTATCTAGCTTAGGTGTACAGTTACTAAGAAGGTTAGTAGCGCGATTAGTATAAAATCGCGGCTTAGTTTGGAGTTAGTGTTAATTCCTATTTAATAGATTATAGTTCTAGGACTGTTGCTATTTAGAGTTAATACTTAAGTAGCTTTACTTTACTTTTATTCTAAACTATAGTGTTTACCTAAGTTATCTCTAGGTTAGTTCTATTATTAAATATCTTATTACTATATACCATTATTAATATCCGAAATTATTAATTAGAGGAGATTATTTTATTAAAGATAATAATTAAAGTGTAATAAAAGCATATACTATATAGTTAGATAATGGATAATAGCTTAGGAGTGGACTAGGAGTAAAATTAGAGTAGGATTAGAGAGCTATAAGAATAAAGAGTAGGGTTAACTCTAGGGATCTAAAATTAGAAAAATTACTAAAGAATTAATTTAGATATACTAATTAGCTAAATTACTGTAATTTATTAAGGCTAAGCTAAAAATACGGCCCAAATACTAAGAAATTCCCTATATAATAAGATTTGCTTATCTTCTACTGTACTATTAACCACTATAGTCCGTTCCTTTTATATCCTTAAAATAATATAGTATTATAACGCGTAGTACTTTATAAAGAGCAAAACCTCTAAAATTGTTAAGCTATATATCTCTAACCTAGTACCTCCTAGAATTCTAATAGTGCTCCCTATTAGAGCTGCAGTACTCTATCTATAAGGGGGCTTTATAGATAGGGGGCAATAAGGCATAATTGTAGGAACAGGATAGATTGGTAAGAGAGATAAATCCTTAAGGAGGTAAGGCCTCTAGGATTATGGAGACTATATACTACAGGTATGTACCTCTAGTGTATAACTAGCAACTAACTAAAGGGCGTCCGGAGGTTGTCCTAAGGATAACCTAAGGTAACCGCAATAATATCCCTTATATTGCCCCCCCCCCCTTTTTTACGGTTGGCCCCTAATCGCCATTACCCTATAGTAGGGAGATTATAAGGGCTTGTCCTAAAAGGGGTTCGGAGAGATATTAGAGAGATATTAGTATACCACTATATATTATCTATCTATCTAACCCCTACTTTAAACTCCTGAAAAACCTTAATAAGGAAAAAATATAATTAGAGAAAAGACGTGAGGATTGCTAAGAGACCTATTAGAGGCCTACCAGAAGTATACTAATAACTACTTAGGTTAATACAGAGATTTTTATACAACTCTATTTCTAAGCCTTTATACTAGTCTATAATTATATTAAAAAAACAAGAAAGTAGTAGGGGCTAGCCTAGGGTTATTTTAGCTAGATCTGCTAATCTACTTATATATACTTCTTTACGCTAGCCCAGGGCCTATATTAGCAATATTAGCACATTTTATACATTTTATACATTTTATATAATATTTCTATTAGATAATCTATATTCTCTAAGGCGTGGGACACGTGCATTGTAAATCTCTTTATAGAGCCCTAGGGGCCCCAGATCAAATCAAGACATTAAAAAAACAATCATCAAGATTATCAATTAATCAACCCATTTCATTAATGAACTGCTCTACACGAACTTCGTGACAATTTCCTATAGCTGCAATATTTATAATTATAAAATAAATAATAAAATTTAAAATTTAAAATTAATAGTAGCTATAAGGGATATCTCTTACAAAGGCTCTAAATTATTAATTAGCGGCATTCCTAATAATATACTAGCTATATACTAATTTCCTAACTAGGCCTAGTGCCTATTCTGCCTATTCTATCTATTCTACCTATCTTACCTATCCTACCTATCTTACTTATCTTTCCTATCTTACCTATCTAACTGTCCTACTTATTTATGCCTACCTGTCTATACCTATCTATTATGCCTAATTATCTATACCTACCTATTTGTATCTATAATTTAGAGAAGAGGTTGGCCCAATTAAAGGCTCTGCTTAATTTAATTGCGATTAATTGTATTAATTTAAATCGTTCTCTCTGGGTATTTACTAGCTATATATTTCAACGGTAGTTATCTAGGGTGCCTCCCTAAGAGGCCTTAATTTAATTAATTAATTAAATTAATTATAGTATTCGCTAGCTAGTTATTTAAACGATTATCGTCTAGCTCTAGCGACGGTGGTCTAGTTCTAGCGATGGTGGTCTAGTTTTGGCGATGGTTCTCTCCTACCTACCTACCTACCTACCTACCTACCTATATTAGTGTCTAGTTTAGTTTAGGGGAGGAGTTGGCCTAATTAAAGGCTCTAATTAATTTGAATTGTTCTCTATAGCCGTTCGCTGGCTATATATTTAAATAGTAGTTGTCTAGGGTGCCTCCCTAGGATGCCTTAATTTAATTTAGTAACTAGCCAATATTAAAGCTCTGGTTCAATTTAATTGATTGATTGAATTGATTGTAGTATTTACTAGCTAGTCGTTTAAACGGTCGTTATCTAGTTCTAGTAACGGCTGTCTAGATCTAGCAACGGTTATCTAGTTCTAGCGACGGTCGTCTAATTCTGGCGACGGTTGTCTAATTCTGGTCACAGTCCTCTAGCTACTATTCTGGTGCCTCCCTAAGTAGGAAGCATGTAAGGAAGAAAGGGTAAAGGTGGTATTTAGGTATATAAGGGGTATATAAAGGCATATATAGAGGCTGTTGGGAATATATGTAACAGTGCAAGTGTGGGAGAATTGAATGAGCGACTTTTTTCTAAATCTATGGAAATCAAGTGAACTAAATACATAAAAGTAGACCCGGAACTCCGTAGTCTATGACTTAATATTTAACCGTATCCGAGATATACGAGGGTAGTATCGATCCTGTCTCAGAGCCTCTTAGGCGACGATTTTGTGTCTTAACGTAGTGCTAGTAAACTGTTACACACCCCCCCAGATTTAACGGTGTAGTTAAAGCTGTAGAAAATAAATAAAGATAGAGAGATAGGGTGATGCTTAAGAGTCTTTGTTTAATAACGTAGTAATTTAATGTCAAATATCCACTAAATTTAATTGCTTTATCTATACCTCGTGCCTTTAACAGGGTAGGATCTTAGTAAGACCGTCGGCAGGCATCTTGTCTGTAGGGACCCATCGTACATCAATCTTTTTGTCTTAGACTTCCTATCTAAGCCAGTGCTGATGTACGTCGATATGTCGTAGCTTAGTGTTAAGCTTTGGTGTATCCTGTCTTAGGAGTTGTATCGTCTACATATTATCGCATAGTAGGGTAAACTCGCGTTCTAAACTAAAGCTGATTGCCTTAAAGAAACGCTGCTACCAGATGATCTTAACAGCAGCCGTAGACAGGGAGAGAAGCTTCGCTTTAGTAGTTAAACGAGTCACTGATCTTTGTAGGGTTGCCTTCCAATTAATTAGTCCTTTAAATAGCATAAAAAGGTATCCTTGAGAGCTCTGTCTGGTGTCTTTATGGTCCGTAAATGCTGCGTCGGATGCTCCGTAAAAGGTGACGTCTTCTCCTTTAGGGTTTCTGAAATAGATGTGTGCTCCGAATACTTCGCTAGAGTATTTAATAGCTGTAGATTTTGTTTTAAGGCAATAGGCGATAGCTTAATTTAATGCATTAAGGTGCTTTTAATTTAGATTAGTAAGAAATTCGGCTAGCTTTAAATGCGTTTTTGTAATATTAGGTCTTCTAAATACAACGAGGTGCGTAAGAGAACCGACTTATTGCTAATAGGCTAGTGTTCTTTAAGGGTTTGTCTGCTGGTCGGACGGAATCAGTTTGTTAGGTAGTGGTGTTTTAGGGAACCTTTCTGGTTTAATCTTGAACTAACTGGCTATCTTTTTAATATAGGAATCTTGGCAGAGCTAGAGCTTTCTGCTTATACAATCTTGTTTAATTTAAATTTTTAGGAACTATTGTAGGTCTCCTAGTGCACGGATCTTGTATTGATATAGAAGTTTAGCTTTAAATTCTTCTAGTTTTTAAAGGTCCTTTTTGGCAAATAGAACGGCAATATCGTCTACGTAGAAGAAGACAATAAGTCGTCTATTGGTGTAAAGACAGTTAGTACCTAGGATAGGCTTTAATCCAAATTTGGCCAGTGTACTGGTGAGCTCTTTGTACTAAAGTAGTGGTGAGACTTTTAATCCGTATAGCGCCATAAGTAGCTTTAGGATATGTCCGTTTTAATCAAAGCCTTCTAGGCAGTAACAGTAGACTGGCTTATCTAGTCTTGCATTCATAAATGCGTTTACAGCGTTATACTGTCGAATCTCTAAATTGAATGCGGCTGCTATAGCTATAAGGGTACGGAATATTCAAGCAGCTAGGGTTGCTGCATAGGTCTCTTCCTTAGTAATCTATAGGTCTCCTCAGACACACAGTTAAGCCTTTAGCTTTTGTAGGTAGCTGTCGCTGTTAAACTTGTATTTAAAGACCCATTTTAGTAAAAGGATCTGGTCGTTAGTTGCTTCTTCCTTTAGGACAGTCTTGAATATCCTTTGGCGTTTTAGGTCGTTGTATTCTTTTTCCATGGCCTTTTAAAAGCCGGTAGTTAAAGGGTACTTTCTTAGCTCTTTAAGGTTCCTTGGTTTAGGGGGAAGATTATCTCTATATAGGGAGGATCTAGTTCAGTTAATGTCCTTTACTAGTCCTGTGGCAAAGCCAGCGTAGTAACCAAATAGGGTAGGTATATTGGCTAATGCTGCTGTGTACGCTTAATGTTAAATTTGTTTAGAACCTTCTGGTAGGATAAGGTCGGTAGAAGGATCGGCCAAGACCTTATTAGCTCGTGGAGCTGTATTTAACGGTTCTGGTGAGCTGCTTGGCTAGGTAAGACCTATTTTAATTATATCCAGGATATCGTCTTAAAGTCCTTCTGGTATAGTGTTTGTTTCTAGCAGATCTGGAGATACCGTTTTACTAGGTATTAGTAGCTATTCGATGTCCTTTATAGGAAGCTTTACTAAGTCGTTTAATATAGTTATTTAATTTACATTTAAGGTAGGTCTATATAGGATAGATTTATCCTTAGATTTGTCCTTATAGAGAGGTTCTAGTAGACTAATCGCCTAGATAGTGTCTTCTAATGCTTCCCTAAGTAGGTAATTAATGTTTTAACCCTTAGGGTTATAGAACGAGGTCTTGTTAAATATAACGTCTCTAATTTAAATAACTTTGTGAAGGCTTAGAATCCAAATTTAATAGATATTTATTAAATTGTAGCCAATTAGGTGTCCAATTAATGTATAAGGAGCTAGCTTATCTCCTTTTCTAACCTGTTTATTTAGCGTATAGGTCTTGCAACCGTATTCATACATATAGGTAAGTAATGGCAGCTTGCCGTAGGCGACCTTGTATGGAGTTTTTACCCTAGCTGCTCATTTGGTGTTTAATTAAGTGTATAGCTAGCAGTAAGGAAAGCTTCTGGTCCTAGAGATAGGGGTAAGGATGCTTCCAGCTATATAGACCTTAATTATTCCATAAGGGTTCTTCCCGATCGTTTAGCTTTGCCATTTTGTTCCTTAGTATACGGTGCTCAGCATTTAAAGGTAATACCCTTATCTACACACCATACTTATAGGGTGTCTTTTATTTATCTAAATACTTGTTCATTATCGCTCTAGAAGAAGATAACGTCTTAGTAGAATCGTGTCTTAATTAAGCGGTAAGTTTTACGAATAGTAGGTAGGATAGTAGCTTTGTTCTTATTCTTAGAGGTAAACACAAAATTAAATTTGGAATACGTGCAATAGAAGTGCATGGCATATCTATCGCCGTTATACCCTAGTACTCCAAGGTAGATAATATCAAATGCTAGCCGTTTAAATGGTTGAGTGGCTGGAAATTCGTGTTCTTATCTTTAAGAGATCTGCTATGTGTGCTTTACTAATAAGCAAACTTCACATTTAATTTTAAGCGGTGCTCATTTGTTGGTTTTAAATTCGGTTAGCTTTGCGCCAATAACATGCTTAGAAAGCTGTGCAATAGTATTAGGTCCTATATAGCCAAGTATCTTATACTATCTTATAGCTGTAGCTCCGATTAGTTTATGGGCCATTTAGCTTAGTTAAAATCTCCCTATTAAGAAGGTTAATTAAGTTGTTAAGTCTAGGGTATTTTTAGGCTCTTTATGCATTAGCGCCCAGTGACCCCCTAGTCGTTTTGCATAGTAGACTGTTTTACTAGTTACTAGACAGTATAGCACATTTTGTGTAACGGGACTAGCCCAGTTACAGTAGGAATGTCTTGGTAAAACACTCGACAGATAAATTCCAATGCTTTAATTAAATTCTGCCAAATTCCGCTAACTTAATTAATTTCCACCAGTCTCTACCAAATTCCACTAACGTAATGGAATTTAGTTAAAACCTGTTAAAATCCGCGTAGGCTTGTGCCCACGCGTCTGCTGCCAAGACTACAAATATTTAGTTACAAGTTTTCTATATTTCTTTCTCTCCTTTACGCAACGTCTTATTCTCTTTAAGAGCTATATACCCTTAGATTTAGATAGAATTTATATTATTCCTTTAAATCTTCCCTAAAGCCTCTTCGCGCCCTTATACTACGTTGCGTTAAAATAACTACTATTAAAAATAGTAAATGAACCTAAATCCCTTTTAATAACCATAAGTATTATATCCCTAGTCAGGGAATAATTAACTATAATACAACAATCCTTTACAGATGCCCTAGCTTAGTAGCGGGCTGCACTAGAAGCCCAATATTAGCAATTAATAGAAGCACTCCATAAAGAACTCCGCAACGTTAAGGCTCTTTTGTTAGAGACCCTAACAACAATACCTATAAATAAAATTAAAATAACCGTATCTAAACCCGACCCGTTAAATGCGAACACTAAACTAGTAATGGTAACTCAACCTGTATTTATAACAAGTTTAATACCCACTATAAAATCTAAAAAGCTCCCTAATCCTCTAATGTTTAATAGAAATTAAAACAACCTATATCCCTTTATAACCAAGCTCCGTCTTAAACTTTTAACAAACTATAACTAATACCCTACTAAAGCTAGCAAGGTTAGCTACGGAATGTCTTGTTTAAGTAAGGACGCTGCATATACCATAGATCCATTCTTCCATAATAGCACCTTTATTAATTTTAAAATCTTTGTCTCTTTACTAGAATAAATATATAATGACGCCAGCCGCAAATATACAGCTGTTACTAAACTTAAGAACCTATAATAACGGAACCAAGACTTTACCAGCTTATTTTCAGAATTTTTAGGCCTTATTAGCGAACTAGATTGGAATAAAGCCGCTAGAGTCACTGCCCTTTAATAAGCTATCTCAGATGAAATTAGAGCCCAGTTAGTAGGTAGGGAACTGCCAAAAAACCTGTCCAAATTTGCTATAATATGCCAACAAATTAACAAGGATCTTTAATATAACAAACAAACTCGTTCCCTAAAGTTAACTACACCTCGCGTTTAAAACACCCTAAAACGCGATCCGTCTCCGAAACCCAAAAGCCCTATATATAACCCTATGGACCTCGATGCCGCTCAATCCTATGCACCTTTGGGAACTAACAAACAAAGAACTCGAGCCACAAATAGAGAATGCTTTAGATGCGGTAAAAAAGGACATATTTAAAAGCATTGCCAAACTCACCCCTTTAAAAAGGTCCGCCGTAGCTCCTCCCGTTTCTCGAATTATACCCATTCCTCAAGCCGTACTCATTCCTTAAATCGTACCCGCTCTATAAATCGTACTTAAATGCCACAAAGTATCTCGCCCTCAGTTAATTTGGAAAACGAATCGTCCTAAGGCCAACTCGCGCCTTAGGACAAAAGGTGGAAGAGTATAAGTGTCTAGGCTCTTCTAGCGCTAATACATAACACAACTCCCTTAATATACTCGGCAAAATTTAAATACTTAGAAAATAGAAGGAAGTATAAATCCTTATAAACAGCGGAGCCACTAGCATGGGCTTTATCAATATAAACTATACAAAAACTTAATGCCTAAATTTAAAGAAACTTAACAAGCCCTAAGGCCTATAAGGCTTTAATAGCAAACCCTTAATATATGGTGAAATAACGCACTACGCCCTAGTAAAAATGTGGATAGGCGAATACCTTAAACATATCTCCCTGTTTGTAACACCCTTAAAGCAATATAAAGTTATACTTGGACATAGGTAGCTAAAACAACATAACCCTTTAATTAGCTGGGTTAAAGAAATACTAAAGTTCCATATAACTTACTGCTAAAGTTATTGCTTAAAAAACCATTTACCCTATAAATATGCACATAACTATTTAAATTTAACATAATATAAATTACCCTTACTATAAACCTTAAGCTAATATAATAAATCTATAACTACTAATTATAACAAAGAATGCAAAGATGTTTTGTTAAAACCTCTTAAAATTTAGATAATACAAGCCATACCCTTTATTTTATTAGCAAAAAGATAAAATCACGAAATCTTTACTATAACTATAGAAGATATTAAGAAAGCACTAGAACCGAAATAGTATATTAATCCTTAACCTCTTATACCTAAAGAGTACTATAACCTAATTAATGAGTTTAAAAAACAATTTATAAACCAACTAGCCCCATACCGAGATAAGCACGATTTTAAGATAGAACTTAAGCCGGGTATAATACCAAAGTTTAATCCGCTATACGGTATATCATAGGAAGAATTGCTTGTAATGTAACAATACCTTAATAAGCATCTAGAAAAAGAATTTATTCGCCTTAGTTAATCTCTATTTGCCTTACCCGTACTATTTATTAAAAAGCTAGAAGGAGGCTTAAGATTCTATATTAATTATTAAGCTTTAAATGTAATTATAATTTAAAACTGATATCCAATTCCCCTAATTTAAGAGACGCTTAACTGTTTAGTGAAGGCACGGTACTTTATAAAGCTTAATATAGTTGCAGCCTTTAATAAAATCCGTATACGAGAAGGAGATAAGAAGTATATAGCTTTTTATATATAATAGGGACTCTTTAAATACCTAGTAATACCGTTTAGTGTAAAGAACGGTCCCAGTACATTTTAGCAATACGTTAATAATACGCTTTGTGAATTCCTTAATGTATTTATTACCGCGTATATTAATAATATCTTAATTTACTCATCCTTGCTTTCCAAATATTAGAAATACATTAGAATGGTCCTTAAACGCCTATAAGATACGGGCCTATAATGCGATATTAAAAAATGCAAGTTCCACGCGTCCGAGGTTATGTACTTAGGCTTAATAATATCCTATAACGGAATTAAAATAGACCCTAAAAAAGTCGCCGTAATTATAAACTGGGAAAGCCCTAGCAATATATAAGATATTTAAGGATTTCTAGGATTTGCAAATTTCTATTAACGATTTATTAACCACTTCTTAGAAACTGCTTAGCCGTTAGTAAACCTAATAAGAAAGAATATAAAATTTAAATAGACCACTAAATGTGAATAAGCTTTTAACAACCTAAAGTATCGTTTTATAACTACTCCAATTCTTACCCACTTTAACCCTAACCTTAAATGCATTATTAAAACAGACTCGTCCGATTATGCGCTAGGGGGAGTATTATCACAATATGATAAGGATGGTAAGCTATATCTAGTAGCCTTTCTCTTCTAGAAACTCGCCCCTACTAAATTAAACTATAAGATATACAATAAGGAACTGCTTGCAATTATTAGATGTTTTAAATAATGGCGTCCCAAGCTTAAAGGATTGTTGTTCCTAATATATATGTTAACGGACTACAAGAACCTGCAGTACTTTATAACTATAAAGCAATTAACGTAGCGCCAAATTTGTTAGGCCAAATACCTCTTACAATTTAACTTTAAGATTATATACTAACTAGGTAAACTTAATTAGAAGCCTAATGCATTAACACAACAATTACAGGACCTACCTGTAAATACTATAGATAAATGGATTACAAATTAATTACGAATCTTATTACCTCCTAAATGTTTTAAAAAACTACGTCCTATATTCCTAGATATAGAACTCAACAGAAATAAATTAGAAGTTAATAAATAGGAAATAGAAATTAATAAGCTAATAAAATATAAATACAAGAATAATATATGGATAGTAGATATAATAAAGGCGATCCAAACTGGAAAACAATAGTATAAGGATATTACACTCGCTAAATGCGAAATTTGAAATAATTAATTGTACTATTAATAAAAGATAGTAGTTCCAAATTCCAAACCTTTACAATTTAAGATACTTAAATTTATACACAACTCCCCCATAGTAGGACATCCTAGCTGTATAAAGACCTATAAAATCGTTTAATAAGCATATTACTGGCCTATAATGTATAACTACGTACGGAAATACGTTTAAGCATGCAGGATGTGCGTGCGTAGAAAAACCTCTTATATAAAGAAGCAAGGAGTACTTTAACCGCTACCAATCCTAATACAAAGATGGCGCGATATCTTAATTGACTTTATAGTTAACTTGCCTAGTAGTAATGGGTTTATAAATATTATAGTAGTAGTTAACCATCTTATAAAAATGCGATATATGATTCCTATGGACTTAATTAATATAATATTAGTAGCCAAATGTTTTGTTAAGCACGTCTTTAAGCTACACGGACTTCCTAATATGATAATATCCAACCACAGAAGCTAGTTCGTTTTAGGCTTCTAGCAAGCTTTATACAAATAATTAAGTATTTAAACATAACTCTTAACTGCGTTTTATCTAGAGACAGATAGTTAAACAGAAATTGCAAACGCAATTATAGAACAATACTTATAAATGTACTACTCCTACCTACAAGACGACTAAGAAAAATGGCTACCTTTAGCTAAGTTTACTGCGAATAACACGATAAATATATTAATAGGCGTAACACCGTTTTACGCAACCTACGGACAAAACCCTCAACTCGGATTCAAGCTATAACCCAATATTAACATAATAGGACCCATGATTAAACGGATCCAGTTAATTAACGCGCATAACTTCGCCAATTAAATAAAGTAGTTAACGGAACTGTTACAAAGTGAGTTAACGTACGTTTAAATATTACAGGAATAGCATGTGAACAAAGAACGAGCTCCCATATGGGACTTTAAGGAAGGTAATATGGCTTACCTAAGTATATAAAACCTAAAGACTTAACGGCCTTTAAAGAAACTTAATTAGAAGTTCGCGGGCCCGTACTAAATTAAGAAGAAACTAAGCCTGTACGCCTATAAGCTTAAACTGCTAACTAAAATAAAAATACACCTAACGTTTTACGTAAGCTTGCTATAACCCTTAAGAGACAATCCTATAACTTATAAAATTCCGCCGCCACCTCCCGTAATTGTTAACAACGGCAATAGTTTGTACTTTATTAACTTGATTAATAATATGTAATAGAAAACATAATTTAAACAATTTAAACTTCTTATTAAGTGGGAAGGATATAAAATATAAACCTAGGAAACCTATAAATAGGTTAAGGCCGACACATCTTCCCTGGTAAAAGAATTCTATAAAGACTATCCTTCGCGGCCTGCTCTGGCTAAATGGATATAATATAAAGGTAAACAACTACTACCTAACACGAAGACACAAAATATAATAGCAGGAAACTTAAAATTAAAAAGAACTTAAACCATATCACAAGGCTTATAAGGCGATAAGTTATAAATTCTTAACCAAATTAAATTGTTTTAGACCTTTGGCTAAAGGGGGGGGGGGTACTATAATAGGACTAGCCCAGTTACAGTAGGAATGTCTTAGTGAAACACTTAACAGATAATTTCCAATGCTTTAATTAAATTCTGCCAAATTCTGCTAAGTTAATTAAATTCTGCTAAATTCCGCCAACTTAATTAATTTCCACCAGTCTCCACTAAATTCCACTAATATAATGGAATTTGGTTAAAACCTGTTAAAATCCGCATGGGCTCGTGCCCATATGTCTACTACCAAGACCACAAATATTTAGTTACAAGTTTCCTATATTCCTTTCTCTTCTTCACGCAACGTCTTGTTCTCTTCAAGAGCTATATACCCTTAGATTTAGATAGAATTTATATTATTCCTTTAAATCTTCCCTAAAGCCTCTTCGCGCCCTTACATTTCGTCCTAAGTTGAAATGGATGTCGTTATCAGTAGCTCTTAAGAGTGCTATAATATTTGTAAAAAAGGTAGGTGCTAGTGCTATATAGGATAGCTTTATTTTTAACTTCCTAGTAGGTGTATTAACAGTAATGGTTACTATTCTATAAACTTAAATTTTTATAAAATTTCCGCTAGCAATTAGGTAGTCGTCTTCTACTACTAGGTATAAGAAGGTAAAGTCTTCTTTATTATTGCAGACGTGGGTATCTGTATTAGGGTTAAGTATCTAGGTATTCTAGAGTTTAAAAGGAATTTAACCAGTACTAAACACGGCAGTATGGCTAGTCGGTTTAGTAGAAGGTGGGGTTTTAGAATTAAAATTAATTGTAGATTCTATATTCTAATTATTCTCCTTTACTTCCTATTCTCTTTTTTAGATTTGGTTAATAATATGTTTAATCTAAGGTGTAGATAAGATAGCTTTGTCTACTTTCTTCTAGATGTCTGCCCTTAGTCTCCATCCTTAAGGGCGCTTATACTTAGCAATGTAATAGCAGTTATTAAACCGATATACGATGCCGCATATATATTTCTTTTTCTATCTCGAATTTAAATTTAAATTGCTGTTGGAATTGGAATTGCCGTTGGAGTCTGAATTGGAATTGTTTTAAAGGGTTGTAAATACAGAGTTATTGGCAGTCAAGGTAGACGATGCTTACTATATACGGTAGTGCTTCTTAAATTCCTTAATAAGGTTAATAATAAATAGGGCTTTTTTATCTTTTTGTTTTTTTCTAATTAGGTCTACTTCTAGTGCTCCTATAAAACTAGAAGAGATGGCTTTAATGGCTCGTACAAAATTATAGTGGGGCCTGAATCCCTATATATCTGGAAGCTCCAATTCCTCTACTAGCTTGTAGACGCTCCTCTAGTTATTTAACCATTTTTTAATGCTCTGCTTTTTGTTGTAGGCTTTAAGAGCCGTGTATTGATTTAGGACGTCGCGCTTTTGACCTAAGGTAGTAGGGGCGAGTATAGTCTTTAACTCTTAAAGGCGTTTGTATACTGTTCCGAGGTCTTTAATAAGAGGGAGGTAGGCTACTAACGTCGTGCGGACGATATAATTACTGATATCGTTTATGGCTTGCTCTTGCTTCTGGTGCACGCGGAGGTCGTCCTTATATTCCGCGTATAGTTAATTGTAGGCAATGAGTTGGTTTGGATCTAGCTTGGCTATCGATATAGCAGTAGGAAGCACGTCTCTTAGTATAGGTTAATTTGGAGGTTCTGGCTTTAGAAGCTTGTCTTTTTTTTTTAATGGGTCAATATACTGCTATACGTTATTTGTTTTAGCAGTATCTTAAATAATAAAGAACCATTGCATCCAATTAGATGGCTTTTTAAGGATAAGGTTAAATTTTAAATAAGGTCCGTCTGTATTGGTTGTCATTTTTAGAATTTAATAGGTTAAGTAGGGTCCTAGGTTAGCGTCTTGGCGAAACCTTATTTTGACGTTTCGAGCCTTTAATTTGATTTGTTAGTTCGTTCGTCTGTTAGGTACGTTCGTCGGTTAGGTACGACCGTCCATTCGTTTAGTAGGTAAAGAAGCTTAAGACACTTACAAAGGTAGTAGAAGTAGTGACTTCGTAAATAAGGTAGTAGATTAATTAATTTAGCAGGTAGTGCAATCCGGACTTATAACTGTAACAGTGCAGGTATAGGAGAATTGAATGAGCGACTTTTTTCTAAATCTATGGAAATCAAGTAAACTAAACACATGAAAGTAGACCCGGAACTCCGTAGCCTATAACTCAATATTTGACCGTATCCGAGACATATAAGGGTAGTGTTGATCCTGTCTCGGAGCCTCTTAGGCGACGATCTTGTGTCTTAGCGTAGTGCTAGTAAACTATTACAATATAGCGGGGACCTAATGGTATTTAGGACGATTTATATAATTGGGAAAATTAAAGTCCTGCTAGGAGCCTGCTAAAAAGCCTGCTAGGAGCCTACTAGGAGGCCTTTAGGATTTTAATACCCTAATAGCAATAAATGCAATAATACCAATAATATTTATTTTATAGCCGTAAGCTAGCGTAATGCTAGCGTATAGCTTTAGGGCTTAGCTAATATGGTAAAAAGCTGGCCCTAGGCTTTAGGGGGTTAGCTAATATAGTAGAAAGCTGGCCCTAGGATTTAGGAGGTTAGCTAATATAGCTAAAAGCTGGCCCTGGGCCCTAGGGGGTTGGCTAATATAACGGAAAGCTAGCCCTAGGCCCTAAAAACACTTTTAGCGAAACTAAATTCCCTACGCCACTTCCCGTTTTCCTAACGTAATTACAAATATTATAGACAATTTAGTGTTCTAGTATAGTTCTATAGAACCTTTTAGTATAGGATTTAATATATAGAGCCTTGGCTTGCCATTATCTTTAACTATTAAGATATTAATCTATAATCCTTTCTTATTCTTATAGTCCTATACTATATTTTGGCGTAGCTCTACTACCTAGTAAATAGGAGGAATACTTTACAATAGCGCCTTTAGCTATTATACGGTTGTTAAGAACGTTTATAATATTATTCTTTAATACTATAGTATTATTTAGGTATAATTTAACCCGTATATATCTGTAATTAATGTCTTAATTGCCTTCCCCAGCTGCATAATCAGTTTTTCTTATAAGGAAGTAATGGCTAAATAGTATATACGCGTGTTTCCTTTCTTTAAGTTGCGCTATTATAACGGAGTTATATTAGTAAGGTTACGGCTATTTACTAAAAGGGTATTAGAAGGTAAAGTATAGAGACACCTTACTTATTAAGCTGCTCCTTTTCCTTAATACCTTACTTCCCATTATTAACCTTTATCTAATTTTAGACGTATCTTTAATATATTATTAAGATTTTCTTTTTTTCCATTATTAATTTAATATGCCTCTTTATTCTCCTGTTAACTGCTCTTTTAAGCTAATTCCTTAGCGTATTCTGGCCCTACCACTATATATAGAACCTTAATCTCTACTAACCCGCAACTGGTACTAGTCCTACCTAAATAACTTTATATACACATTTTTAAAAAACCAGAAGTCTAATAAGAAGATTCTAGATGCTTATAACAAGACCTACTGTATAAGGTCCAATACCTTTAGTCCTTATAATTAATGCATACGTACCAAAAGCGGCAGTTATGTTAAGGTAAGCTTTCCTATCCTTAATAGGTTTCTATTACTAACTTTAAGCTTTAATATAGCCTAGGCCTAAGTGGCGATAATCCTTTAATATCTTTAACTACTATATCGCCTAGGCTCTCTCTTATTCTAGTGCCAATACTAAACATCTGGGTTAAATTTAAGACTATGTTATAGCTATCTGCACTACCTATAATTCCTAGTAAGCTAGCTAGCAACGCCTAATAAGGGAGTAAGGTTAGTATATTAAGGATAGGGTAAAGGATAGGGGTAATAAGAAGAAGGTTGTTATCTACTATAAGAAGGAGTTTATATATACGTATTAAGTTTTAAAAGAGCACAATATAATACGGTATTAGGTAGGTTACCCTTTAGGTACCTAGCGGATAGGTAACTAACAATTACTATAGCAAGGTCTTGGTAGTTCTAGTCTATACTAGCCAACTAACATCTCTGTTTATTCTAGGCTTAAGTGTATCTTTATTAACTATAAGCTTACGCCTTAAGAACTTTATTAGTACTAGTTTGGGCCTAATATTAGTATTAAGTGTTTAAGGATCTCTACTCTATCTATATCTTATCAGCCTACCCCTATTTTTATACTTATCTATAATCCTATTAAGGGATCTAGATCTTATTCCTATTAGCTATTACTTAATAGGCCAATAGATACTAATCCTACACCTAGGGATAAGGCATAGTGGCTTTTAATTTAGGTATTTAGGATTAATTCTTATATATAGTAACAATTAGGAAGGCTTTATAAGGTATTTAGAAAGGTATAGGAATACTATTCCTAATATAAACTAATAAATAGGAATGCAATTCTAGTAAAATACCCTATTAATTCTATGCTATATATATAAAAAGGCTAAGAACCTATCCTGCCTTAGGCCGTAGCCCTAATTAATCCTTATAGTTTCTGGAGCCTATCCGTTCTATATCTAATTTAACCTATTTACTCTTTCCACAAGCTTTCTTTATAAGTCGCAATAATACCATAGTATTAGAGCGCTTTCTGTAATTTATAGATTACAGACCTTAGTCCTAATATTCTTTTAAAATATCTTTATAATAATTAAGGTAATCCTCTAGTTCCCATATAGAGTCCTTAGTGGGCTAGCCTAGCCATTTAACTTTATATTAAAGCTTGTTCTTAACGGACTTATAGTATAGTATAGCTTCAACCTCGTACCGCTCGCCCACTACCTTAGGGTGTTTAATTAGGCCTAAACGGAAGTTCTTTTCTAGCAGTAGTCTATACTATAGCTCTAGTAGGTTTATATAAAACACTAAATATATATAGGCCATAAATAAGGGTAGCTAGAGATAGTAGGCGAGCTTGCCAATTTATTCCTTAACTTAAAAGGGACCTAGATATCTTATATTAAGCTTTTTTAATAGTTAACGGGTCTTAATATTTATTAAACGTAATAAAACCTTATCGCCTACTTTAAAATACTTGTCCTAGTGTTTGCGGTTATACTAGAGTCTCTACTGCTTCTAGGCATCTTACAGGCTCTACTTTACATACTTCTATTACTCCTCCCATTTCTAAAGGTATCCTTATACTCTCTAGTAAATATCCTTAAACTTCCCAGTAGGATCCTATAATTAATTATATAGCCTTAGCTAGTAATTGCTAGGTATACCATTAAACCTAAATAGTTAGACGCTATAGGCAATCTAGATTAGTATATACTTATACAATATATATTGCTTTAAATTGTAAGCGTATTCCGTATATAGAAGTAGCTCATACTAGTTATCTTGCTAGTAGTTTAAATACATTTATAGGTAAGACTATAGTTCCTAGTTCTAGTGTTCCATTTACCCATCTATTTATAAATAGAAAGCTATACTATAATAGTAGTCTATCTTTAAATAAAAGTATAAATCTAACCAGTACTGGCTTATAAAGACGCTGCCCCTATCTATAATAATAGAGTATAGCTAATCTACTTTAAAAAAGCATTTCTCTTTAATTAGGCTGGCAAGCGCTTATATATTAATTATCTTGTTAACAAAAAGGTATTAGATATACTTTAAAAACCTATTAATAAGTACTAGGACTAAATTGTATATTTGTCCTTACTTATCCTTAGATAGTAGGAGATCCATAATAAAATCCATAGTATAATATTACTATAGTTTGCTAGCGGGAGAAACCAATTTAAGTAAACCCTATAGCTTATGCCTTTGGATTTTATATACTTAACACTTTTTATAATAGCTAATGTATTTCTTTGCTTCCTAATTAAGCTTTAGCTAATAGTATTTACGTTAAAGTAATTCCACTATCTTAGCTTAACCATAGTGGCCGCCTAGAGGATTATTATAATTCTTTATAAGAATCTTCTATTATAGATTTACTTCTTATAGCATCCAAACCTTACTATTTTTATATAGTAGGCCCATTAGGTCTAGTTTCTAATAGTAACGCCTAGCAGCTCCCTTTCTATTACATTTCTAGTCTACTTCCGCATTAAAGATAGTATAGAAGGTGTCCCTCCGTTGCACCTTATGGATAAGATCTATTAACCTTTTAGATAGTTCCTAGGTAAAAACTATTTTGCCTTATACTACTCCAAGTACAAGACTAAATAGTACTATAGATCTTATAACTTCTTAGTATGCGTAAGTTAGAAAAGCCACTATAAGGTTAAAGTCCTTTAGTCTTTATAGGGCTCTAGGTTCCAATTACTCTATAACTTTACTTTTAGTTTAAGGGGATAGCTTAGTAATTAGAGGTAATATATTACTAGATTCTAAGAGTGTATTAGGGACATCCTATCCAGGTATATTCGGACCCTTATTAGTAACAGACTAGGTACTAGCTAAAATGTTAGTAAAAGCTAATAGGGTTTATACCGCCTAAGACTCGGCGCTTAGAGCTATAGGTACTTAAGCATTTTATACCTAAAGCTTATTCTATAATATAGGGAGTAAGATATCTATTATCTATTTTCCTTCTCCTGTTTTAAAGCCTTTAGTATAGTCTAGCCGTTATAACAGTCTATTAGCAGGATTATTTTCCCCTAGCTTATATTTAATCTTAAAATTAAATTATATAAGCTCCTCTGCCTATCTAGCCTGTTAAGGTATAAGCTCCTTTATAGTTATAAAATAGCGTAGATTGTAATAATCTAAGAGTATATAAGTAGTATGGCTTGCCTGCTTAAGGTAGTGTCGCCACTATTTAAAGCAGTTAACTATGGTCAGCAGTTCCTTGTTGTAGGTATAATACCTAACTTTAGGTTCCTAGAATTTTCTACTATAGAATGCTATTAGTCTCTAATAGAGCTAGGTAGCGTCTAGATGCCTATTAGGTTATAGTAAAATACTAATAAGGGCAAAATTTAATACATTAGTAACCATTATTAGTGGCTGATTTAGGTTAAAATGCTATAGTAGTAAAGCTTTTATAAACTTTGCGTGTAGTTCCTAAAAGGCTTCCTATATCTTTTTAGGCCATATCTATAGTTTATACTATTTAGTTAGTCCCTTCCTAGTTTTCTTCTTTCCCACCTTTAAGCTTTTTGCTCCTTAGGCTAGGTCTTAAAAAGCTTTAGCAATATAGTTAGATAGGCGTTAGGCAATATCTAAGTAGTTATAGATAAAGCGCCTATAAAAATTGGCAAAGCCTAGGAACACTTAAATATTATAGTAGCTCTCTGGCTCTAGCCACTTTTAGATTATCTACACCCGTACTAGGCCTATAACTACGCCTATAGGCGTTATAATATAACCCAGGAACTTAACCTGCTTAGTGTTAAAGTTATACTTTAACACCTTAGCGTAGAGGCCCTAATTATCTAAGTATTCTAGCACTTTATAGATGTGTTGCTTATACTAATTCTTATCTTCTAAGTAGATTAGAATGTTATCTAAATAGATAACATATATACGGTTAACTAGTCCCCCTAAAGCTCTATAAATATACAATTAAAATATTATAGGTATATTGGCTAGCCTAAAAGGCATTACCATATACTTAAAGTGGCCGTGTTGGGTCTTAAAAGCGGTCTTTTACTTATCCCCTTTTTTAATGCGGAGCCTATAATAGGCGTCTTATAGATCTAGCTTTGTAAAGATCTTCGCCCTAAATAGCCAATTTAGCATTTTACTAACTAATAGTAGTGGGTAACAGTTCTTAATTATAATCTTATTAAAACTGTAATAGTCTACACATAGCCTTATAGTTCTATCTAGTTTTGGGATAAAGAGGATCAGTATACCTACTAGTAACTTACTAGGCTATATTTATCCCTTTTCTAATAAGCTATTAAGGTACTTTTGTAGGATCTTAAGCTCTTTATAAAAGAGGTTATAGATAAAAAGGTTTAGTAGCTGCTTGCCTTCTTCTAGATTAATTGCATAATTATATTCTAAGTTCTGCTAAATAACTTTTGCTTACCTGCCCAAAAATACCCTTAGTAAGTCCCTTAGGCCTGCTAGGATATTTAATAAATTAGGGTCGCCTTTATCCTCTATATTATTATTAGGTAGGTCCTAGAGCTCCCTTAAGACACTTATAGGCAGCATCGCGCGCTATAGTGGTTTTTTATATATAGTTGCCACTGTATATTAAATAGTTTTATATAGTAGCCAGTAGAGGGTAGGGAACTTCTTAACGCAGTATTTAAGGTGCTATAGTATAATCTCCGCGTATTGCTTAAGCTAAAGTAACCTATAATAATAGAAGTATCTTATAAGATCTTTAAGATCGCCGCCTCCCTGCAATATCTCCGCGACCTATCTAGTAGTTCCCTGTAGGGTATCTATTATAAAAGGGTTATTACCTATACTAGGCTCTATTCCTATCTTACTATAGAATAGGGGTTAGATCTAATACTCCTTTAGGTATAGAGTATATACTATTTTACCTAGAGCTATATCCTCTAGGATGTCTTTTAAGCTTATTAGTAATATACGCCCTTCTAATTCTTTATTGTTCCACTATTTAAAGGCTCTTATCTTAAAGCGTATCTTAAGATATACTTCCGCGAGCTAAGGATATTTAAAGATAAGGTTATAACCTACAAAGTTAGCCACCTAGAAGGGTTATAGGCCGACCACCTTAGTGCGGTTCTGTATATTAGCCACTAACACTATAAGCTTATAGGCACTGTGTAGTTTAATCTAATGCTTATTTAGGAAGCCTATAATAGGTTTCTACTACCCTAGCAATAGGATAAGTTTATGCTCTTTTGCCAAGTTATATTATATAAGATTAATTTTAGCGCCGCTATTATATAGTGCTTAGAACTAACGCATCTTACCTATAGGGAGTATTATTTCCAGCTTAACAGCAATATAGAGAGTCTTCCCTTCTATATCTTGCCCTAGTTATAGCCAAAAGACATCTATAACTAGGGCTTCTCTTTTTTTAATTTATTAGTGCGTTTATTACCCTGCTTATTTTTCTAATAAGAATATCCTTTTAGCTTCTTGGAGTGTTCCCATAAGGGTGTTGGCTGGGTATTAAGTTAACCCTAGGAGTCTTTCCCACTGCTTAAGGTTCCTAACTTTAACCATTCCAAAGTTCTTTTTAAGAATAGCTTCTTTAAAGACTAGGTCTATCCTATATTATTACTAGAGTGCCTATACTTCTAGCTACCCCCTAGCTTCTTACTAAAAGAGGTCTAGTTCCTTACCATATCCTTAGCATTTAGAACCGCTCGTTTAAAATCTATATATACAGTAATCCGCGGTAGGGCTCCTACGCGCTTTATTTTATTACAAATTACTAGCTTAATTTTAGCCCAGATAAATCCAATCTTCTCCTTTTTATAGACGTTGCCATTTTTATTTTTAAGGGGCTTTGGATTTATCTATTAAGCATAAGTTTCTATAAAGTTTATAAACCGGCGGAAATCTTAACGGTCTAGCTATATACTATTCTAGAATTGTTTTATATTATTATATTATATAACATATGGATCTTAGGTCCAACCCTTTAGCAAGGTCTACAGCTATAGCTATATAGTAATTTGCTCTTTATTGAGTTAATTAAACGCGATCTGGTTTAGTAATTAGTCTTTAATCTTGCTAATAATCCACCATATACATTCTTTAGTATTATCTTATATTATTAGTATCTTAAAGAAGTTGTCCACCTTACGAACCTAATTGTCTAAATATTAGGCGCTAGGTCTATAACGGAGTTCTAAACTGCTAGAGGCCTTAGCTAATTAGTCTATTTCCTTTTTCCATTTATTATATAGATACCTCTTTAAGTCTTCTATACCTTCTTAGGTAGGTACTAAGTAGCCCCTAAAAAGCCCTTAGCCTTAGCTAGGTTATAAAAGAACTTATCTAGCTTAGATTAAACCTTACTAGATCTAAATTTGCCCTTAAAGAGTTCTAACATATTTATTAGTGGCTTTCTCCTATATAGCTTTTAAGAGCCTTATAACAGCTTCCTAATATCCATCTTAAAGGATATTAGTATAGGGTTCTTAACTTCCTAAACTCGGGCCTAGGGAAGCTCCAGCGATAGAAGTAATATTAGCACCAATAGCTAGTGCGGATTTCCCAATAAGCCTTAGGTCTTAAGTTAGTGTTTAGGTTAAATTACCTAAAGGGGTAGGCCTACTTGGCTTATAAGCAGTCTATATACTGCCACTATACCAATTATAGGCCAGTGGTCTTCTAGAAGGGTTCCAGTTGGGTCCCAAGTTAGATATATTAGTATATTCCTCTAGCATTTCTAGCTTAGAGGAAGATCTTAGTATTACCTCTGGCGCTTAGTCTTCTAATTAGCCTATGTAGGGCCAGAGGGGTTTCAGTTACTTTTTAGCGGTATTGCGTCCGTTATAGAGGGTATCTATATTTTCCTTAGCAGTAACTATAGGTGTGCGAGAGCCTTTAAGCTCCTGGCGCATCTAGGTATTAAGGCTTATTTAGCCGTCTTGCCCAGAGGTTTATATTATCACAATCTCTTACTATTAGAGGGACCTTCCTACCTTAATATAACGGCTTTCTATAAGGTGTCCGTAGAGTTTCTATTTAGATTGTTATGAAGTTTTTTAAGGGAGGAATAGTGGATATAAACAAAAAATGTAAATAAACAACCTGGTCCTTAGGCCAGCTGCCCTTCTAAATAGAGTAGGAAGGATTTATATATAAGGTGACTTTATAGACAGGGGGCAATAAGGCACAATTATAGGAACAGGATAGATTGGTAAGAGAGATAAATCCTTAAGGAGGTAAGACCTCTGGGATTATAGAGACTATATACTACAGGTACGTGCCTTTAGTATATAACTAGTGACTAACTAAGGGGCGTCCGGAGGTTGTCCTAAGGATAACCCAAGGTGACCGCAATAATATCCCTTATACTATCCTATATATCTTAGGCATCCCCATATTAAAACTCTTTCTATTTACCTCCCCTCCTACTTTCCTATCCCTCCCTAAGCTTACCTCCTGTCTATATAAATATAAAGCATTTCTATTAACCATTAAGTTAAAATAGCTACCTCTTTACCTCTTCTATTATATCCCCAAACTAAGTTTCTAAGCTATTATCTTCTAAAGATCCCTAGAAGCTCCCTAAACGCCTCCTATAGCTATAATCTCCTAAATTTTAGGTACAAATATAGAAGAAGTGTTTTTAGAGCTGCTAGTATATTTAGGATTAATTCTATATCCCTAAAGTGGAATTATTCTTAAGGAATCTTAAATTTCATCGCCAGTATTATTAGGGTAAGAAGAAATTACCTAAGAGTTGGAAATTCTATAATAATACTACTAGAACCTAAAAACCTTAAAATAATTATAAATTATTATAGGCGGCACTTAGAATTTCTATAGGGGTATTTTTAAGCTGTTATATTATTGTAAAACTACTTATCCCTAAACAATTTCAAATAGATTAAGTTTTTAAACCTTAAGATTTTTAATAACTGCCTATTTTAAGGGTTGATGCCTGCGAGTATCTAGAGCCTTAAATATCCCCACTATAGGTCCTAAGCCACGCAGCCCTGCCTATCTCTATTCCTAGAAATATACCTACGCAATAATTACCCAATTCTTTATTTCCCCTCCCCTACTACTATCTATCCCTCTCTATGGCTACTAAGACACTATTTAATAATATAAAATTCCTTTCCTAGCTTATTAACGATCTCTAGTCCTAGCCATCTTAATATTCCCTCCTATCTATAATGCCGCGTAACCTTTTTATCTATTCTAGCCTCAAACTTAGAAAAAGGCAGCGCCCTTCTTCCTATAATAAATATTCTAATACTAGTAATAAGTAAGCTACTTAGATAAGAGAGTAGGTGGAGATAAATACTAAAGGGCAGGATAACGTCGCTATAGATAAGGAAGTGCTAGCTATTAGAGATTATAATACTAATAAGATAGTGGAGAAGCTTCTAAATACTATTACTAGGGTAGATGTTACGGACGCTTTAAGTACGATGTTACGACTACTTGGGGAAGAGTTGCAAGAAGCTAGTTGGTTGATACAGGCATAGTCTAGGTTGGATCCGGTGGAACCATGTGACAAGGAATAGTAAGCGAGTCACATAATATTATACACAGTGTATAAAGTATACGCAGTGTACGTCCGCGTATAACACGTATAACACGTACCTTACGTACAAGAGAGGATTTCTTAGGAGTACGGTTGTGTATTTAAAGGACCTCAGTCCCTACCATAGATAGTTCTCTCCTTGTAGTAAATCTTAGAATACAATTGGAGTTAATCTATTAGGCAACCACTTTACCAGTTATTATTATATTGTTGTTTTATTCTTACCTATATACCTAGCCTAATAATAGGACCCACTATAGTTCCTACTACAAGGTTCTGTTACACATTCACTACTAAGGTTACGGTATTAAACAAGATCGAATAACATGCCACTAAGAGCAGCACTAGTCATAACGGCGTTAACGGCAGCTACAACCTCAGGGCTAGGTAATACCAGTATAGACAATGGGGATTTTTAAGTAGTTACATAAGGTTAGTTATAAGAAATAGTTAATTACTTATAAAACAATAATAGGATACTTAAAGAACGCATTAATAGAATTAGAGCAGTAAAAATTAAGCTACCTTCAATCAAACAATTTTTAGGAGAGAAGTTAAAGCTTAAGGGATTTCTTACGCAGATGCACTTTAAGGTAGTATAAGAAGGAGCAAAGTTAGCAACATTGTTAGATTAAGTAGCCTATGCAGAATTGTTCCTAATAGGGAGGGCACTTAAGTGGTTTAAGCCGTATCTCATGGAAATATAGGCTAATAGCATAACAACTACTAACCAGGACGTATGGTATATATTTACTAGTTAAAATGGGTTCGTAGAGCAACTAATATAGATATTTAGAGACCTAGAGGCTACAACCACAGCAGAACGAAAGCTTTAGAACTTAGTATAACGCACTTTAGCAATTAAGTATACAACACAGTTTTAAACACTAGCCATGTAGGTTAAGTGGAATAATAGGGCGCTTATAGCATAGTATAAATAGGGACTTAAGGCTAAAGTCTAGGACGCAATTATCCTAATAGAAGATGCAGATACTCTAAGGGAGTTAATAGATTAGTTAATAAAGATTAATAATAGAATCTATTAAAGGGAATAAGCTAAAAGAGGGCAAGACAGAGTTCCATAGTTGTATAAGGCGCAGAGTACGCAACAACAGATATAGAGCTAAAAACTATAGAATAGTGCAAAGCTAATAGACCTAAGCGGTACTAAAGAAACCTAAAGGTGGGAAAAGAAACTATAGAAACCTAGAGGTTAAGGATTAAGTGATTAAAGGACCTAGGAGCAGAGGCTAAACCAGGGATCTCAGTAGTAGAAGACGTTTAGGCGGACTCTATAACAAGAAAAGTGGTTTAAAGATAGAGCTTACATAAATTGCGGAAAATAAGGTTATTTTGCCAGAGACTATAGAGGTGGTTAGAGTAACTACGCAGTAAAGGAAACTAGGCTAGCAGGAGACACGTATATATAGAGGGACAACGGTGCACTACAAGGAATAAAAGAATGTTTAATTAACAGTTTTGCGTATTATTACAACAACGCATACTAAATTTATAAGGACGCTAAGTGTGGTGCAAGCTATTGGCTATAGGAGCTATTATTATCTAAGTTTAGAGGAACTAATAAACTAGCTCGTAGATTAGACATCAAAGATAATAAGTTTAATATAGGTGAAGCATTTACCAACAATAAGGCAACAAAGGTAACTTACTAGAAGCATGCAAACCTTAGAGAAGTTAAAATAGAAGCAGAGACTAAGACTATTACAAAACAGGGTTTAGTAACGGGTATAACAACACCGTTAGATACAATTTCCATTGCTTTATAAGACGATAGAAGTAACGTTTAGAAGGAACTAAGCAAGTAGACGACTACTAGTGCTAGCTCATTACTTAATAAAGACAAAAGGCCACAGGCTTAAGATTCTTAAGAAGAGATAAAAGAAGCTTAAGATTTTTAAGATAAGATAAGACACACCCAAGAGCCTATAACGGACGAAAACTAATAGGAAAGGGCAGCGACTTAGTTTAGTAATAAACGAATAAGTATAGGACGCAAGTTTAAGAACTACAAGTTTGGAGAATAAATAAGAACGTTAGTAATCCTAGGTAAACGTAGTATTTAGCCTAAAGATTAGATAGTTAATACTAGGATTAAAAAGCAAGATAACTACAAAGATCCAGCTGCAAGACGTAGAAAATAAGAAATTATAGATAAGTTTAGGACAAGAATCATTGCATAGCAAGAGTAGAAGCTAGATAAGAGGTTAGCTATGCTAGGTTATATAAGGGACAGAGCACCTGTATAAAGAATTACTAATAGGCCAAGTGCAGGGATACCTAGGGTAAAGTGGTTAAATAAACTGGAATAAGAAGAGGATCTAGATATCCCAACTAGGTTTAAAGAAAGATATACTAAAGGATGTTATAATGCAGTAATAATAAGGTACTTTCTAATAGATAAACCATACATACTAAACCAGTTATATGGAAAGTGGTATAGGCAACAACACAACGATAAATGGGTAGATTTTTATATATGGCTAGATAAAAAAGTTGTCTAAGACCAACCTATTATAGAAAAACGCATAAGTTACATTAAAGGAGCATTAATTATGATGTTAAGGAACCTAGAAGAAGGATCTAGGGACTAGAGAAGTAAGCAATAAATCTTAGTACCTATAGCAGAGATACTAGTGGTTAGGTTAACTAGGTATAGGTTTAAACTTAAGGATAAAGATAAACCAAGAGTTAACCTAAAACATATAGCGCATTATACACTATTATGGATAGCTTATATGGATGACACGTGCAATATACATAGAGCACTAAAAGATAAGAACCGGAAGTACCCAGTAAGGATATATTAGGCACTAGAGGAAAAGCGGTTCAGAAATACTAAGTATATATATAGTTGGCACCTAGTAGAAGTATAAAGTTAAGGAGACTTAACACTTTAACTAGGAAGATTCCTTATGGAAGAATACCTAGATAGATAATAGTAGTGGAAGTACCTAGAGAACACTTATCTATAGCATATAGAGGAAAAGAAATGAACTAAGTATTGGCCAAAGTTAGACTAAGTATAGGCAGGATCTAGTAGCCAATAGTTAGGAAAAGGGGAGGCGTATAGGACTAGAGGGAACTAGTGTTAGAGCCTTAAACCCTTAAAGGAATTTAAGGACAACACCTAAATTTATAAGTTAAATAGCAAGATCAGCAGTTTAAAGTGTTAATAGATAGTAGAGTAACTAGGAACCATATATTACCAAAGGCAGTAGAAAGGATAGGGTTACTACACAGATAAAAGGAACACCTATATCCACTTATAACGATTTTAGGAGATCAGATAGCCTATAAAGGAGGTATTATTAATCTTAAAATAGGACCTATTTAGCTAACTATTAAAGGGAGACCAGTTAGAATGTCTTTTAATATCTTACCATTAGGACAGGATGAGGTGATACTAGGAATGCCTTAGTTACAGGAGTACAATCTAAAGATTAATTAGGTTATAGGTCAGGTTAATATTAAAAATACTTAACGGCGTAAAGTGTAATAGCAAACCAAGTTGGTATAGTACTAAGTTGGAGCGATATATAAAGAGACTAAGTAAGGCTTAAGTTATATACCAAAGAGATACTACAAGTATGGTAAAAAGTTATGGTTACCAAAAAGTGAAAAACTGTTAGAATATATAGTATGGGACCACAAGATAGAATTAGAAGGAATAAGTCTAAAGTTCTTTTTAATCTACAAGCTTACTAAAACGGAGTTAGTAGCGCTTAAGGAGTTTATTTAGGAGAACTTACGTAAGGGATACATTAGACTGTTATAGTTATTAGTAGGATATCTAGTACTATTTATCCTAAAGAAAAACGGAAAACTTAGGATGTGTATAGACTATAGATAGTTAAATAGCATTATTAGAAAGGATAGGTATCCTTTACCCTTAATTAGCGAAATCTAAGATAGGATAGGCAACATAAAGATCTTCACGAAGATAGATCTAAGATGGGCGTACTATTAGATTAGGATTAAGGAAGGCAATAAATAAAAGGTAGCCTTTAGGTTAAAGGAAGGACTGTATAAACTATTAGTTATATAATTTGGGCTTATAAATGCGCTAGCAACGTTCTAAAAGCGAGTTAATAGTGTGTTAGGAGAACACTTAGATAAGTTTATTATAGTATACCTTAATAACATTATTATCTACTTAGAGAACGAGGAAGAACACGGAAAATATATTAAATAGGTTTTAAAGAGACTATAAGAAGAACAAATGCTAGTAGCAATTAAGAAATGCGAGTTCTTTACTAAAAAGACCAATTTCGTTAGATTTATTATTAAACTAGGCCAACTTAATATAGATCTAAAAAAGATTAAGGCTATAGTAAATTGGTAAGAACTAGAGAACATTATGTAGTTAAGATCGTTTTTAGGGTTTTGCAATTATTATAGAAGGTTTATAGCGCAGTGGTTAAAGAATATTAAGCCACTTACGCAGTTAATAAAGAAGGAAGAACTATGGATATAGGGAAAGGAGTAATAAGAACTATTTAAGGAAATTAAAAGGTTATTTACCTAGGAGCTAGTTCTTAAGATCTATTAACTAGGTCTAAAGATAGTTATAAAAACAAATGCATTAGACTTTACATTAGGGGTATACTTTATATAGAAATATTAAGACGGATGGCACCTAGTAGCATACTATAGTTAAAAGATAACACTACTAGAGTTAAACTATGACATCTATAACAAGGAGTTATTAGGTATAGTTACAGCACTTAAAGAATAGAGAGCATTCTTATAAGGTATAGAGAAACCATTTATAGTTAAGACGGACTATAAGAACCTTACCAGATTCCTAATAATAAAGGAACTCAACTAAAGACAGGTTAGATGGGCGGAAATGCTTATAGAATACCATTTTAAAATTTAGTATACTAAGGGTATAGATAATACATAAGCAGACACTCTAAGTAGGAGGGCTAAACTATAAAGTAACAAAAAGCTATTAGGAGCTTTGTTATAAAGGGATTAAGACAGATTAATTAGGTATAATTATCCAAAAATCGCGGCAACTAAGGAAAGTTAGATCCATAAGTTACTAGAGAGTAATTAAATATAGAAGATCTAGGAAGTATAGGTAGAGAATCCAGACTTAGAGTAATATAAAAATAGAGAAGTAATATATGTGCCTAAGTCTATTACCAAAGAGTTTATAAAGGAATTCTATAAGGGAATGACACAAGGACATAATGGAGCTATAGGCTTAGTGTTAAGACTTTAAGAGGAGTATATTATTTAAGGAATCTGGGGACTAGTATAATAAGTTATAAAGAAATGTCTAGATTACCAAAGAAACAAACTAATAAGGCATAAGCTATATAGAGGGCTACAACCTATTAAGACACCAGGAAGACCATGGGAGGTTATATTATAGAACTTTATTATTAAGTTACCAAAGTTAAGAGATCCTATTATAGGATAAGATTACGACGCAATCTTAGTAATAGTGGATAAGCTAACAAAGGGGGGATACTTCATAGCATGCACTAAAGAGATATTAGCAGAAGACGTCACTAGAATCTATATAAAAGAAGTATTTGTAAGACATGGAGTACTAGATAAGATTATATTAGATAGAGATCCAAGATTTATAGCAGTATTTTAGGAAGTGTTTCTGGCAGAATAAGGGGTTTGCGCAGTAATATCTATAGCATATTATCCGTAGACGGACGGACAAACGAAAAGACTAAACTAGATACTGGAATAGTATCTAAGGCATTATATTAATTACGCATAGAATAATTAGGTATTATTATTACCAGTTACACAGTTTGCATATAATATAACACTATAAGAAGGAATGGGGATATTACCATTTAAGGCGAACTACGGGTACGAACTAAGAACATCGTTATTGCCACATTAAGTAAAAAAGACATATAGCACAGCTAAGTAAAGAATGGAGACGTTAATGAATCTTTATATAGACCTTATAGAGACAGCTAAACTAGTATAAGAACAAATAAAAAGGTACTATAATACTAAGAGATCTAAGGGACCAGATCTTAAGGAGGGGGATAAAGTATAGCTACTACACAAAAATTTTAAGAGTTGATAACTAAGCAAGAAGTTGGACTATGTTAGACTAGGACCTTTTAAAATTAAGCAAAGAATTTTATTAGTTATGTATAAGTTAAACCTACTAGCTAAAATAAAAATCTACCCTATATAATATGTTGCAATGCTAAAGCTAGTATATGGGAATATTGAGCCACTAGTCTACGAGGCAGACATATATAAAGAATAAAAGGAAGACGAATAGTAAGTTTCAAAGATTATTAGTTATAAGGATGTAGATGACAAAACATAGTATAAAGTAAAGTAGATAGGCTATAGTAAGACTACCTAGAAACCACTAAGCAACTTAGAGAACACTATAGGAAAGGTATGGGAGTATTAGAAGAAAATAGGTTAGGGAGTATTAAAAAAGGATCGCCAAAGAACGAGTTACCTAAGGGGGACCTAAGAGGAGCAATTGCCGAGCTACTTGGAGTTGTTTCCCTTATAGGAGGAGAGCCAGTCCTTTTGTTACCTAACTTGTCAAGACCCTATTAAACAAGTTTCCACTCCTTAGAACGGACCTTCTTACGCACTTTCTTAAGACGAAGAAGACGGGTAGAGGCCAATAAACGGGCTTTAAGGGCATGTTGTTAAGTAGCTATAGCCTCCTACTCTACTTCCTGCGAATGATAGAGTTTATCTAAGGCGCTTAAGAGCTTACCGTCAAGCTTTATAGTGGTAGATTAAATATAAGACCCTATAACAAGTTACTTAGGGAACTAGAAGACTATTAAGAGTTATAGGACGTGTATATTTAGCGTTAGAGACAGAGCGAACATCGCAGGACAATTAAATATTTGCTTTAGTACACTCTGAGCAAGACAAGGGTTGTTAAGACGAGGGACTCGCTATTGCAATATATACTAACCCCGCTTTCGCACAACAAGAATATAAAGACAACATTATCTCACCAAGCGACAGTATGGCAGCTATAGTGCGAGCACAACGTTGCGCTTGTAAAGAAGAAGAAGCTTTAGGTATAATAAGCGAAGATATTAACTAGACTAATTAAACGGACATTACACCTCTAGTAGATAACTTGGAGATGTTAGGAATCTTTAAGGACAAAGATAAAGAGGAGGGAGATAGTGTTACAGACGCTTTAAGTATAATATTATAACTACTTGGGGAAGAGTTGTAAGAAGCTAGTTAGTTAATATAGGTATAGTCTAGGTTGGATCTAGTGGAACTATATAATAAGGAATAGTAAGCGAGTTACATAATATTATACGCAGTGTATAAAGTATATATAGTGTACGTCTATGTATAATACATATAACACGTACCTTATATATAAGAGAGGATTTCTTAGGAGTATGGTTATGTATTTAAAGGACTTTAGTCCCTACCGTAGATAGTTCTCTCCTTGTAGTGAATTTTAGAATATAATTGGAGTTAATCTGTTAGGCAACCACTCCACCAGTTATTATTATGTTGTTGTTTTGTTCTTACCTATATACCTAGCCCAATAATAGGACCCACTGTAGTTCCTACTATAAGGTTCCGTTATAGTAGAACCAACTAAGCCAGTAAAAGAGGAACTTGTAAATAATTCTTCTTCTAATAGTAATAATAGTGTGCCTATGCCTAATAATAATAATAATAATAATAATAATAATAATAGTAAGGAGTTTAAGAACTATATTAAGGAGGAGGAGCTACCCGCTTCCCCTATTATAGATATACCTCCGCCTTAAACTACCTAGGTAACTTTAAATATGGCTACTACAGACCTGTCTAAGGAGATTCCTTATACTTAAACCAGTAGTCCTATAGATAAGTTTGTATTTAGGCTTAGAATCTAGTATAAAGGGGTAGGCCTGTCTTAAAAGGAATACTCTTCTTTAAAGAATCTTTTAGGCCTTATTAAGGATGTTAAATACCTCCGCCAACTACCTAATACCTTAGACACCCTAAAAAAGAGGATAAGGGAGCAATTACCACTTCTAAAAATGCGGAAACTGGAGCTTTTAGTAAACTAACCTAAGCTACTAACCAGATTAAAGCTAACAGAAACTAGAGTGTTTTTTAATGCTATTTACCTAATTAAAATAATGCCTGTAACTCTAGATTTTTTTAAATAAAATGTATTAAGGAATAATGTATTTTGTAGATAAATCTATTAAGCTTTACTATTCTCTAGCTTAGGGTTCCTTAGTAAGGACTATATCTAAAGAGTTTATAAAATACCCTAATGGTCTACTAATTCTACCTTCTAATTTTATTTATTTTAAATATCTAGAAATAAATTACTGTTGCTATACTGTAAACTTAAATTATATAGGCCGTGTTCTTTATATTAGACGAAATTATACTAGCTATAGTCCTCCAAACTATAAGGGGGAAATTCTTATCTTTATATAGTAGGTGTTGAAAAGAGAAGAGTTACCGCCCTAATACCTTAATGCAATATTATCTCTAAACGCTCCTCTTTAGTCTATTAAACTATTTCTTATTAAGAAAGGTGACATTCTATTATAAGAGGACTAGGTTTAAGCTATTAAATCTAATATTTACCTGGACTACGACTATTCTACTACTAGAGCTTAGCATATAGCTAAACAGCCTAAGATCTTTCTTGTTAGGAATATTATTAATTTATAGACCAATATAGTATAACTACTAAATTTATCTGTACCTATTTGTAGTGAACTTAAGATTAAGCATTATGGACGACAGTATTTTATTTAAAATTTCCAGGAAGGCTAAGCAGTTTCTATACTATTTTTTTGTTTTATTAATATATTTAGGCTATTTAGAAATATATACCGCTCGCTGCTAGGAATATACATTACTCCTACTAGCATAAACGCTTATTAAAAAACCCGGTATTAAAATATATTTCTAATTACCCTTAGACCATTTAGCAGCTCTTTTAATAACATTATTGGCGTACTTTATTATCTTAGCCGTTTTAACCACAGCGTTTATCTAGATATTAATAGCACTGAAAAATTTATCTATGGGTTTATAATAGTATTTACTAGAGATATAATAGCCTCTTAGAGATTTAAGGGATTAATATCTGCTATAGCTAATTACGGCTATAGGTTTTATCTTGCTTATAAGAGCTAATGCGCAAATCTGGACTTTAATATAATAAAAAACGGCTAGTACCATTATTAGATAATAAACCTCTAACATTTAGGCGAAATGCTCTTTAATAAGAGTTAAAGATTAAATTTTTTTTGTGGATTAGCATAGCACCTTAGCAAACTCCTTTTATTAAGCTTGTATCTTGCCTTAATATTATTTAAATACGCCTAGGCGATACTGCTTACTCTAAATATGCTAGGCTTACAAAGCAAGCATAATTGCTACTATTTAACGCTATTCTATATAAGAAGGGACAAGAGGCTTATATAAAAGAGCCTTAGTTATAACTACTCCCTTTTGGCTAGGCTCGCCTCTAGAGTCTAATATATTATCTTAAAAGTTATTAAATATCTAAATACGCGCGAATTTCCGTCCTAATACTATTAATTCTAAAAAGGTAGCTAAAAGAAGACTTTATAGAGGATAATTACCTCCATACTATACGTTCCATACTCTTGCTACTTCCCGTTAATACTATTATAACATACTTTACGCTTATAGCGTAGAGCAGCGCTGTTATTCTCTTGCTATTAATGTTTAGAGAAGACTAGGATTAAATATATTTTATTATTAAGAGAGGAAGAAAGGCGTTTTAGGATCTTTTTTGTTATGCGTTACTTACTGCAGCATGGGATAAACGGCGTGCTACTACTCTAGCTAATAGCAGTATCGCTTTAAGCCAGGCTAGCAGTATTCTAGATATTAAGAAAGATAATAATAGTAAAAGAGTTAAAGGATTAAAAAAGAAAAAAGCTTTTAAGAACTTTCTGGCCTATCTAAATGTCTATACAGGCCTATATTACTAGGAGGTTGCCTATAAATATACTACTCTTTAAAATGTCACCACGTTTATAGGCGAAGACGTCTACTAGTATATACTTCATAATTATCCCGCTTATTTAAAAAGCTACAGCCTAATATATATTATTTCTATAGAGGATTTAAAAAGGATATAACGTTTATAAACTTCTAGTAGGTTTGCGAGGTATTGCTACTTTAAGAGAACGTCTATTAAATAGTAAGGTTTTTAGTTTCTAATACTTTTAAAGACTCCATCTAGAATCTACTAAAATAGTACGTACTTAAACGCAGAATGCCTTACCCTACTTAGCTATATCCTACTAAAATCTAAGCAGACAGATAACTTAAATAAGTTTAATCTATTTAAAGTGGTAAGTAATGGAAGTTATGTTTATTCTATAGTATATAATAGAATTTGTAAAGAAATTTGCAATAAGAATATAGAGATATACTCTAGACTAAGGAAGCTAGCTCTAACACACCCTTTTATAATACTATTAAGAGATATATATGCTTATAACTACAGCTTAACAGATCTAGTTTAGTTAGGAAAGATAGTATTTATCTAGGTTTAGTGTTTATTATTTATAGATCCATAAGTTATTTAATTTATTCTAAATACCTATTTTTTCCTAGAAATACTGACTTTTAATTTATTTTAGACTTACTAAACACCGCATTAGTTTTTAACCTGGGAATTTTGTTATGGTTTAAGGCGAAAGGATTAGATTAGTTGTAAGGGCGCAAAGAGACTTCAGGGAAGATTCGAAGGAACAATATAAATTCTATCTAAATTTAAGGATATATAGTTCTTGCAGAGAACAAGACGTTGTGTAAAGAAGAGAAAGGAATATAGGAAGCTTGTAACTAAATATTCAGGAGTCTTGGCAGCAGACGCGTGGGCATAAGCACACGCGGGTTTCAACAGGTTTCGACCAAATTCCATTACATTAGTGGAATTTGGTGGAATTCGATCAAGTCGGCGGAATTTGGCAGAATTTAATTAAAGCGTCGGAATTTATCTATTAAGTATTTCACCAAGACATTCCTACTATAACTGGGCTAGTCCCGTTATAGTACCCCCCCCCCCCTTTAGCTAAAGGTCTAAAACAATTTAATTTAGTTAAGAATTTATAACTTATTGCCTTATAAGTATTATAATATAGTTTAAGTTCTTTTTAATTTTAAGTTTCCTGCTATTGTGTTTCATGTCTTTGTGTTAGGTGGCAGTTATTTGCCTTTATATTATGTCCATCTAGCTAAAATAGGCCGCGAAGGATGGTCCTTATGGAATTCTTTTACGAAAGAGGGCGCGTTGGCCTTAATCTGGTTATAGGTTTCCTAGGTTTATATTTTATATCCTTTTTACTTAATAAGAAGTTCAAATTGTTTAAATTATATTTTTTATTATATATTATTAATCGAGTTAATAAAGTAAGAACTATTACTGTTATTAATAATTATAGAAGGTAGTGGCGGCACTCTATAAGTTATAGGATTATCTTTTAAAGGTTGTAATAAGCTTACATAAAACATTAGGTATATTTTTATCTTAGTTAGCAGTTTAAGCTTATAGGCATACAGGCTTAGTTTCTTTTTAATTTAGTATAGGCCCACAAACTTCCAATTAAGTTTCTTTAAGGGCCGTTAAGTCTTTAGGTTTTGCGTATTTAAGTAAACCATATTACCTTCCTTAAAGTCCTATGCGGGAGCTTGTCCTTTATTCACATACCATTCCTATACCATTTAAGTATACGTTAATTTACTTTATAATAGTTCCGTTAATTACTTTATTTAATTAGTAAAGTTATAAGCGTTAATTAACTAGATCCGTTTAATCGTGGGTCCTATTATATTAATTTTAGGTTATAGTTTAAATCCAAGTTAAGGGTCTTGTCCGTAGGTTACGTAGAACGGCGTTACGCCTATTAATACGTTTATTATATTATTCGCAGTAAACTTAGCTAAAGGCAGCCATTTTCTCCAATTATCTTGTAGGCAGGAGCAGTATATTTATAAATATTGTTCTATAATCGTATTTGCAATTTTAGTTTAACCATCTATCTCTAGATAAAACATAGTTAAGAGTTATATTTAAATACTTAATTATTTATATAGAGCTTGCCAGAAGTCTAAAATGAACTAGCTTCCGCGGTTAGATATTATTAAGTTAGAAAGTCTGTATAGCTTAAAGACATACTTAATAAAACATTTGGCTACTAATATCGCATTAATTAAGTCTATAGGAATCATATATCGCATTTTTATAAGGTGGTTAATAACTACTATAATATTCATAAACCTATTACTATTAGGCAAGTCAACTATAAAGTTAATTAAGATGTCGCGCTATCTTTGCATCAGAATTGGTAGCGGTTAAAGTACTCCTTACTTCTTTATATAAGAGGTCTTTCCACATACGTATATCCTGCATGCTCAAACATATTTTTGTATATAGTCGTGCATTGTAGGCTAGTAGTATACTCATTAAACAATTTTATAAGTCTTCGTACGGCCAGGATACCCTACTATAGGGAAGTCGCATACAAATTCAAGTATCTTAAATTATAAAGGTTCGGAATTCGGAACTACCATCTTCTATTAATAGTATAATCAGTTGTTTCAAATCTCATATTTAATATCCTTATACTGTCGTTTTCCTATTCAAATTGCTTTTATTATATCTATTATCTATACGTTGTTCTTATATTCATATTCTATTAGCTTATTAATTTCTATTTCCTATTTATTAAGTTCTATATCTAGGAATATAGGACATAGTCTTTTAAAATGTTTAGGAGGTAATAAGATCTATAATTAATTTATAATCTATTTATCTATAGCGTTTACAGGTAGGTCCTATAATTATTATATTAATACATTAGGCTTCTAATTAAGTTTGCCCAGTTAGTACGTAATCTTAAAGTTAAATTATAAGAGGTATTCGGCCTAGCAAATTTAGCGCTGCGTTAATTGCTTTATAGTTATAAAGTACTATAGGTTCTTATAGTCTGTTAATATATATATTAAAAACAATGATCCTTTAAGCTTAGGACGCCATTATTTAAAACATCTAACTATTACAAGTAGTTCCTTATTATATATCTTGTAGTTTAATTTAGTAGGGATAAGTTTCCAGAAGAGAAAGGCTACTAGACATAGCTCACCATCCTTATTATATTATAATAACACTCCCCCTAGCGCATAATCGGACGAGTCTATTTTAACAATGCATTTAAGGTTAGGGTTAAAGTAGGCAAGAATTAAAGCAGTTATAAAACGATACTTTAGGTTGTTAAAAGCTTGTTTATATTTAGTAGTCTATTTAAATTTTATATTCTTTCTTATTAGGTTTACTAATAGCTAAGCAGTTTTTAAGAAGTGGTTAATAAATCAATAATAGAAATTTGCGAATCTTAGAAATCCTTAAATATCTTATACATTACTAGGGCTTTCCTAGTTTACAATTACGGCGACTTTTTTAGGGTCTATTTTAATTCCGTTACGGGATATTATTAAGCCTAAGTACGTAACCTCAGACGCGTGGAACTTGCATTTCTTAATATTATATTATAGGCCCGCATCTTATAGGCGTTTAAGGACCATTCTAATGTATTTCTAATATTTAGAAAGCAAGAACAAGTAGATTAAGATATTATTAATATACACAGTAATAAATATATTAAGGAATTTACGAAGTGTATTATTAATGTATTACTAAAACGTACTGGGACCGTTCTTTACGCTAAATAGCATTACTAGGTATTTAAAGAGTCCCTATTAGGTACGAAAAGCTATATACTTCTCATCTCCTTTATATATACGGATTTTATTAAAGGCAGCAACTATATTAAGCTTTATAAAGTACCGTGCCTTCGCTAAACAGTTAAGCGTCTCTTAAATTAGGGGAATTGGATATCGGTTTTAAATTATAATTGCGTTTAGAGCTTAATAATTAACATAAAATTTTAAGCCTCCTCCTAGCTTTTTAATAAATAGTATAGGTAAGGCAAATAGAGATTAACTAGGGCAAATAAATTCTTTTTCCAGATGTTCGTTAAGGTATTATTATATTACAAGTAGTTCTTCTTATAATATACCATATAGCGGACTAAACTTTAGTGTTATACTAGGCTCAAGTTCTATCTTAAAATTGTGCTTATCTTAGTATAGGGCTAGTTAGTCTATAAATCATTTTTTAAACTCATTAATTAGATTATGGTATTCTTTAGGTATAAGAGGTTAAGGATTAATATACTATTTTAGTTCTAGTGCTTTCTTAATATCTTCTATAGTTATAGTAAAGATTTCATAATCTTGTCTTTTTGCTAACGAAATAAAAGGTGCGGCCTATATTATACAAGTTTTAAGAAGTTTTAACAAATTATCTTTATATTCTTTGCCATAACTAGTAATTATAGTTTTGTTATCTTATTTTAAGGTTTATAGTAAGGGTAATTTATATTATGTTAAATTTAAATAGTTATATACATATTTATAGGGCACATGGTATTTTAAGCAATAACTTCAGCAGTAAGTTATATAGAACTTTAGTATTTCTTTAACCCAACTAATTAAGGGGTTATATTACTTTAGCCATCCATATCTAAGTATAACTTTATATTACTTTAAGGGTGTAATAAACAAGGAGATATATTTAAGGTATTCGCCTATCCGCATTTTTACTAGGGCGTAGTATATTATTTTGCTATATATTAAGGGTTTGCCATTAAAGCCTTATAGGCCTTAGGGCTTATTAAGTTTCTTTAAGTTTAGGCGTTAAGTTTTTGTGTAGTTTGTATTAATAAAGCCTATACTAGTAGCTCCGCTGTCTATAAGGATTTATACTTCCTTTTATTTTCCAAGTATTTAAATTTCGCTAAGTATATTAAGGGAGTTATATTATGTATTAGCGCTAGAAGAGCCTAGACACTTATGCTCTTCTACTTTTTATTCTAAGGCGCGACTTGGCCCTAGGACGATTTGTTTTCTAAGTTAACTAAAGGCGAGATGCTTTATAGCATCTAAGTACAATTTGTAGAACAGGTACAGCTTAAGGAATGGGTATAATTTAAGGATTAGGAGGAACTACGGCGGACCTTTTTAAAGGGGTAAGTTTGGCAATGTTTTTAAATATATTCTTTTTTACCGCATCCAAAGCATTCTCCATTTATGGCTTAAGTTCTTTATTTATTAGTTCCTAGGGGTGCATAGAATTAGGTGGCATTAAGGTCCATAGGGTTATATATAAGGCTTTTAGGTCTCGGAGAAGGATCGCGTTTTTAGAGCATATACCGGTTTCATAGAGTTTTAAACATAAGGTGTAGTTAACTTTAGAGAATAAGTCTGTTTATTATATTAAAGGTCCTTATTAATTCGTTAACATATTATAGAAAATTTAGATAGGTTTTTTAGTAGTTCTCTACCTACTAACTAGGCTCTAATCTTATCCAAAATAGCTTATTAAAGGGCAGCAACTTTAACAGCTTTATTCTAATCTAGTTTGCTAATAAGGCTTAAAAATTCTAAGAAGAAGCTGGTAAAGTCTTGGTTCCGTTATTATAGATTTTTAAGTTTAGTAACAGCTATATATTCGCGGCTAGTGTTATTATATATTCGTTCTAATAGGGAGATAAAGGTTTTAAAATTAACAAAGGTGCTATTACAGAAGAAGAGATCTATAGTTTATGCAGCGTCCTTACTTAAACAAGATATTCCATAGCTAACCTTACTTGCTTTACTAACAGCGGGATATGTTGTGTTGTTTTGGGTATCTTTTGTGCCTAGGCCCCAGCTAGGCCCTTTCTAAAGGTCACCACTCCGTTAAAAGGAGACAAGGAGAACCGTGGGTCGCAATCCAGGCCGCTAGGTATTTGGTAGTTTTAACGGCGAGTGACCGCATGCTCCGCGGGCGGCCGTATATTTGCTCGTTCGTTCATTTATTCGCTTGTTTGTTGATATAAGGTTGTCGATGCTTTTAATTGGGGGTTAGGAGATGTTATCGAATACTGCGCATCCATGTTGGATTGTACAGGTGCCCTGATAAGGGATAGTAGTAGTAGCTGTTATCGTGAAGGAGCACCAACAGTGGTGGTTTTCGAGATCTCACCATTACAATATTGCCATACCCTCTAAACACTCTACTACTATCCTATAACTCTACGAGCGTTTATAACATTAGTGTGGCCAGAAGCTTAGCACCTAGGCTATTTAGGACTAGGACCTAATCCCTAGGAATGTCGTAGCCGCTTTGCACTATATCCTAGATCCTAGCTTTACTCCTCCTACTCCCTACCTACCTCCTCCTCCTTTTCTATCCCTCCTTCTCCTCTATCTATCTTTATTCTTTACTACTAAAAGTATAAAGAGGATATGTCTCTTTTGCATTAGTATTGCGCTTAAATTAGGCCCTAAACCTACCTCCAGCTAATATCTAGGTTATTTTATCTTAATCTATTATTTTCCTATAATCCCTAAGCTATTTCTATATTTGCCTAGTGTCACATCCCCTCTAAATACTAAATATTTTTTTACACTACTACTAGACTTAAAATTCCGTAAAAATCCCTAAAAGTTAATTTTTTTTTGGTAATACGTTTTTATCTTAGCATTTCTAAATATTATAAAAATTACTGTAATAGTAACGCTAATTCTAGAATCCGAAAATCTTGCTTTTATAGCATTAACAGAATCTATTTTCTATGGCGGAATAGTTATCTTAAGCGCTATAGAATAGGCACGGGAAGTAAGTACTGTGCTACTATTCCCTGTTTTAAAATTAAGAATTTATATAGGGGATTTATATTTAAAGAGGATGCCCTTAAAGGACGCGTTTTCTTATACATTTTAATAAAAACTCTATAATGGTATTCTTCTAGGATAGGTGCCTGTGTATACACCAACCCCCCTAAGCCCTACTACCTTCTCCCAAGCCTATAGCCTAATACTCTTCCTATTCTAACTCTAATCCTAATCTTATTATTACACTTATATTTTTATGCTCCTCTAATATAATATCTCCTCTTACTTATCCCAACCTTCCTACCCTAGGCCCTCCTCCTAATAATACCCTCTTCTTAATCCCTAATTCTATTTATAATCTTTCTTTTTATAGCAAAATACTATATAAGCCTTCCTTTTTATACCACCGCCTTAAACTTAGCTTAGCTAAGCCTAGACGTTTAATATAAGCCGATTATAGGACTAAGGACTTTATAACTGCCGCTATAACTACTTAGACAAGAAGGAGGATAGGGAAAGACTGCGCTGTATAAAAAGCCTAGGAAAAGAGAGCCTAAAACCACTATAGAAAGAGTTTAAAACCCTTAGGGAAAGAAAGAGCTTAGGGATTAAGTCTTAAGGGCGACACTAACTATTATAACCAATGCTAGAAATAAGCATGCAAATAATTATTTAGATAAGTTATAACTTAAATAACTAGTTAATAGAAGAATGTCTAAGCGCGTAAAATAATATAAGGTTAGGCTCTATAGCTAAAAGGATAATATTTTACTAACAAGTCACATAATAGACTGCGCTTTGCCTAAAGAGGCCTAAGTATTACTACCTTACTGCTTTAAACTCTTTGTAACAGGACTAGCCCAGTTATAATAGGAATGTCTTAGTGAAATACTTAATAAATAACTATCTATAATTATTTACTATAATCTACTATTTTTTACTAGCGCTATAATACTAAAGTCTATTAAAGACTGTATGTATATATATACGTATTAATCACTAAAACTCCCAACTGTTTAATTATATAATTCCCTTATTATTCCTTTCTCTTCTTTATATAATATCTTATTCTCTATAAAAGCTATATACCCTTAAATTTAGATAGAATTTATATTATTTCTTTAAATCTTTCTTAAAGCCTCTTTGCGCCCTTATACTATATTATATTAAAATAGTAAACAAACCTAAATCCCCTTTAATAACCATAAGTATTAATAATAATTCATTGCTTAACGTCCGATTTGGATCCCTATTAGGCCCATGCGGACTACTCCTTGTATACCTGTGGGGAGAAAACTCTATATAAGAAAACCCCGTAATCCATCTCCCCGCCTTTTGGGACTCGCCTGCACAGCGCTTGCAAGGCGCCTGCAAGTTACCTATAGTGCTCTACTACCTTACTTTTTAACCTCCTTGGGAACCACTGCTGCCGTAACAAGCCTACAGACGCGCTAGAATCGCGAACTTAACTCTACTACTGTAGAGTTATTAGGGGGCGCCTAGAGCTCGCCCCTTTGCCTTTTATTACCATTTCCTTTATAACCCAGAACTGGTTTAGTACATTTTGGCTAATAAGCCACTGGGTAACCGCCTTAAGACCTTTTTATATTAAGAGTAGTGTATTATAGTTCTCTGTGCTAGCTACTAAGAGTATTACTTCTTAGTTAGTGCATAAGGGGCATAATAGTATTACATGTTTTGGTGTCTGTCTTAGCCAGCTATATTTACATCTTAGGCTACCTACTAGAACACTTGCCTAGTAAAGCCAATCTTTTAGTCCTATTATTCCTATTCTTAGGAGTGTTGCTATTATATTTTCTGCCTTTATTAGGCCTTCTTAGAGCCCTTAGGTGTTTACCCCCTATAGCGTTAACTATACTATGGCCTAGGTTCCTCTTGCCTAAGACAGCCTCTGCACCTTTAACTCCTATACACCTCTCCAGTGTTGGTCTAACCAGTACTATATTACAGTAGATGGTTTCCCCATACTCTTTTATACTTTATTTTAGCTCCTTTATCTCTCTTACTATTGTCTTTACTAGTCTTTTACGCGTCTCCCTTCTTCCTTTATATGGGCCTAGGCCCTAACACAGCACAATTCTTCTTCTGCCTTTTCCACCTGTTTCTCTAATATGTCTTCCCTACTTTGGGGTTATTAGTTGGCTCTCCTATGGGGCACCCTAGGGTCCCTCTATAGTTTGTTTAGGCGTAACTTAATATACTTTATAACACTAGAGTTGCGCTCCTTTTGCACCCTTTGCATTGCAGCGGCTTCAATATATAATTGTATAGGGGGGATATTAGCTTCCTTCTCAAGCTAACCATAAGTATTATATCCCTAGTTAGGGAACAGTTAACTATAATATAATAGTCTTTTACGGATGCCTTAGCTTAGTAGTGGGCTATACTAAAAACCCAGCATTAATAATTAATGGAAGCACTTTATAAAGAACTTTGTAATATTAAAGTACTTATATTAAAGACCCTAATACCACCTATAAACAAAATTAATATAACTATATTTAAGCATAGCCCCTTAAACGCAAACTCTAAACTAGTAATAGTAACTTAACCTATATTTATAATAAATTTAATACCTGCTATAAAATTTAAAAGGCTTCCTAATCCTCTAATATTTAATAGAAATTAAAATAACCTATATTCCTTTATAACTAAGCTCCATCTTAAACTTTTAATAAACTTTAATTAATACCCTACTAAAGCTAACAAGGTTAGCTATATAATGTCTTATTTAAGTAAAGACACTATATATACTATAGATCTATTCTTCTATAACAGCACCTTTATTAATTTTAAAATCTTTATCTCTCTGCTAGAATAAATATATAATAACGCTAGCCGCGAATATATAGCTATTACTAAACTTAAAAACCTATAATAACGGAACTAAGACTTTACTAGCTTCTTTTTAGAATTTTTAGGCCTTATTAGTAAGCTAGATTAAAATTAAGCCGCTAGAGTTGCTACCCTTTAATAAGCTATTTTAGATAAGATTAGAGCCTAGTTAGTAAGTAGAGAGCTACTAAAAAACCTATCTAAATTTGCTATAATATATTAACAAATTAATAAGGATCTTTAATATAATAAATAGACTTATTCTCTAAAGCCAACTACACCTTATATTTAAAATTCTATAAAACTAGTATATGCTCTAAAGCGCGATCCTTCTCTAAGACCTAAAAGCCCTATATATAACCCTATAGACCTTAATACTACCCAATCCTATATACCCTTAGAAACTAATAAATAAAGAACTTAAGCTATAAATAGAGAATGCTTTAGATGCGGTAAAAAGGGATATATTTAAAGGAATTGTTAAACCTACCCTTTTAAAAAGGTCCGCCGTAGTTCCTTCCAGTCCTTAAATTATACTTACTCTATAAATTATACTTAGTTGCTATAAAGCATCTTGCCTTTAGTTAACTTGGAAAATAAATTATCTTAAGGCTAAGTCGCGCCTTAAAATAAAAAGTAGAAGAGTATAAGTATTTAAGCTCTTCTAGCACTAATATATAGCACAACTCCCTTAATATATTTGGCGAAATTTAAATACTTAGAAAATAGAAGAAAGTATAAATCCTAATAGATAACGGAGCCACTAGTATAGGCTTTATTAATATAAACTACGCGAAAACTTAACGCCTAAATTTAAAGAAACTTAATAAGCCTTAAGGCCTATAAGGCTTTAACGGCAAACCCTTAATATATAGCAAATTAATATACTACGCTTTAGTAAAAATATAAATAGGTGAATACCTTAAATATATTTCCCTATTTATTATGCCCTTAAAGTAATATAAAGTTATACTTAGATATGGATAGCTAAAGCAACACAACCCCTTAATTAGTTAGGTTAAAGAAATACTAAAGCCATTACTTAAAATACTATATACCCTACAAATATACACATAACTATTTAAATTTAATATAATATAAATTACCCTTACTATAAACCTTAAAATAAGATAATAAAGCTATAACTGTAAATTATAGCAAAGAATGTAAAGATAATTTATTAAAACCTCTTAAAATTCGTATAATATAGGCCACGCCCTTTATCTTATTAGTAAAAAGACAAAATTATAAAATCTTTACTATAACTATGAAATATATTAAAAAAGCATTAGAACTAAAATAATATACTAATCCTTAACCCCTTATACCTAAAGAGTACTGTAATCTAATTAATAAGTTTAAAAAAAGATTTATAGACTAACTAGCCCTATATTAAGATAAGCATAATTTTAAAATAGAATTTAAACCTAGTATAACACTAAAGTTCGGTCTGCTATATAGTATATTATAAGAAGAACTACTTATAATGCAATAATACCTTAATAAGTATCTAGAAAAAGGATTTATTTACCCTAGTTAATCTCCATTTATCTTATCTATACTATTTATAAAAAAGCTAAAAAAAGGCTTAAGATTCTATATTAATTACTAAGCTCTAAATACAATTATAATTTAAAACCAATATCTAATTCCCCTAATTTAAGAAATGCTTAACTATTTAGTAAAGGTATAGTACTTTACAAAGCTTAATATAGTTACTACCTTTAATAAAATCCATATATATAATAATAATAATTTATTGCTTAACGTCCGATTCGGATCCCTATTGGGCCCACGCGGACTACTCCTTATATATATATGGGGAGAAAACTCTATTTAAGAAAACCCCGTAATCCATCTCCCTGCCTTTTGGGACTTACCTGTGAGGTGCCTATGAGGCGCCTATAAGTTACCTATGGTGCTCCTACTACCTTACTTTTTAACCTCCTTGGGAACCACTGCTGCTATAATAAGCCTATGGACACGCCAGTATTATAAACTTTACTCTACTACTATAAAGTCATTAGGGGGCGCTCGTCGCTCGCCCCCCCGCCCTTTATTGCCATTTCCTTTGCAACCCGGAACTGGTTTAGTACATTTTGGCTAATAAGCCACTGGGTAACCGCCTTAAGGCCTTTTTATGTTAAGAGCAGTGTCTTATAGTTCTCTATGCTAGCTACTAAAAGTATTACTTCTTAGTTAGTGCATAAGGGGCATAACAGTATTACATGTTTTAGTATCTGTCTTAGCCAGCTATATTTATATCTTAGGCTACCTACTAGGATACCTACCCAGTAGAGCCAGTCTTTTAATCCTATTATTTTTATTCTTAAGAGTGTTGCTATTATATTTTCTGCCTTTATTAGGCCTTTTTAGAGCCCTAGAGTGTTTACCCCCTATAGCGTTAACTATGCTATGGCTTAGGTTCCTCTTGCCTTAATTAGCCTCTATACCTTTAACTCCCATACGCCTCTCTAGTATTGGTCTAGCTAGTATTGCATTGCGGTAGATGGTTTCCTGGTGTTCTTTTATGCTCTACTTTAGCTCCTTTCTCTCTCTTACTATTATCCTTACTGGCCTCTTACGCGTCTCCCTTTCTTCTCTATATGGGCCTAGGCCCTAAAGCAGCATTATTCTTCTTCTACTTTCTTTACCTATTTCTCCAATATATCTTCCCTACTTTAGGGTTATTGGTTTATTCTCCTATAAGATGCCCTAGGGTCCCTCTATAGTTTATTTAGGCGTGTTTTAATATACTTTATAACATTAGAGTTATATTTCTTTTATGCCCTTTATATTATAGCGGCTTTAATATATAGTTATAGGGGGGGAATATTAGCTTCCTTCTTAAGTAATGCTGTGGCCGTTTACTTATATCCGCCTGTTATACTCTAGAGGTAGGCTGTTTAGACCTTTTAGAGTGGTTTAAGGAGTAATTTAGGGGGGCCTTTCTTAGATTCTCTAATGGCCCAAATACTGGACCTATATATTATGGTTAGCTAGACAACTGCTATATATAGTAGGCGTAACCTCTGGAAGCATAGACCCTATATAGAATTAACAATCCTAGATAATGTAATATACTATACTTGGCCCTTACAGGCCGCTTATGCCGCATATACACTCCACTGGAGCTTACTGTCTACCCATACTCCTAATACTCTTAGGCCCTAAACTGGTTAACCCCTAAAGCCTTAGATGTGAATTATGTGCTAGAGATCTATAGATTGGTTGCGTTTTCTTATAAAATGGATTAGCTGGTATTTCTTTAGTAAGAATTGGACTCTATATCGTCTTGCCTATTCTATATAGGTGTTATAAGCTTTCTCTAGTGTTCTATAATTCTCTGCGGCTATTGGCCTGTATATAATTAGGTTTATATTGTTAATAAAGCCTATCCCCTAGGTTGCCCCTTCCTTAAAGGAGTTAAGTAGGTTGCTTATAAAGAAAAGGAAGAGTATAGGTAAGAGGGGTGATTCTTATAGTATTCCTGTTGCAACTATAATAGGGGGGCTTTGGTATCCGCTAAAGGCTAGTAATGTTTCTTTTTAACCTGTAAACCCTTAAACAAATTATATAATCTATTCTAGAAAGCCTTTTGCCCTAAGGATATATAGGAGACGCTTATGGGGTATATTATTGTAAGCACCACTGATATCTAGGCTAAGTATTGATACTATAAAGTCCCTTCGCATCGCCTATGTAGATTTAATGGTGGTAGTGAGTAGCGTAAGTGCTAATAGTGTTAAGCGGTTCTTTCTTACCCCTATTTGGCTTTGTGGTAATAGGGCGTGTTCCTCAGCCGTATCTACTATGTGGTCCGCTATTACCCTTTCTAAGATCTTACTAAGGGTATTCTCTAAGGCAATAGGGCGGTAGCTCCCTAGAAGTGAGTAGTCTGCTTTGCCTTCTTTGCGTAGGACAAACGTTGTCATAGCTCTTCCGAGTCTCGGATAGTAGCCTATTGCAAAGCATGCTCTAGCTACATCTGCAAGCCAAGGTGTTTATATATATAAAGGAGATAAGAAGTATATAGCTTTTTATATATAATAGGGACTCTTTAAATACCTAGTAATACTATTTAGCGTAAAAAATAGTCCTGGTATATTTTAGTAATATATTAATAATACGCTTTATAAATTCCTTAATATATTTATTACTGCGTATATTAACAATATCTTAATCTACTTATCCTCACTTTTTAAATATTATAAATATATTAGAATGGTTTTTAAACGCTTATAAAATATAGGCTTATAATACAATATTAAGAAATATAAGTTCTACGCGTTTAAGGTTATATACTTAGGCTTAATTATATTCTATAACGGAATCAAAATAGATCCTAAGAAAGTCGCTATAATTATAAACTAGGAACGCCCTAGCAATATATAAAACATTTAAGGATTTCTAATATTCGTAAATTTCTATTATTAATTTATTAACCACTTCTTAGAAACTATTTAGCCGTTAATAAACCTAACAAAAAAGAATATAAAATTTAAATAGACCACTAAATATAAATAAGCTTTTAATAACCTAAAGCATTGTTTTATAACTGCTCTAATTCTTACCTACTTTAATCCTAACCTTAAATATATTGTTAAAATAGATTTATCTAATTATATACTAGGAGGAGTGTTATTACAATATAATAAGAACGGCGAGCTATATCCAGTAGCCTTTCTTTCTTAGAAACTCGCCCCTACTAAATTATACTATAAGATATATAATAAGGAACTACTTATAATTATTAGATGCTTTAAATAATAGCGCCCTAAGCTTAAAGGATTGTTATTCCTAATATATATATTAATGGACTATAAGAATCTATAGTACTTTATAACTATAAAGCAATTAATACAGCGCTAAATTTATTAGGCCGAATACCTCTTATAATTTAACTTTAAGATTATATATATATTATTCATTGCTTAACGTCCGATTTAGATCCCTATTAGGCCTACGCAGACTACTCCTTATTTACATATAGGGAGAAAACTCTATTTGGGAAAACCCCGTAATCTATCTCCCCGCCTTTTAGGACTCGCCTACTTAGCACCTATAAGTTACTGGTAGTACTCTTCTACTTTACTTTTTAACCTTTTTAGGAACTACTACTGCCGTAATAAGCCTACGGACGCGCTAGTATCGCAAACTTTACTCTACTACTATAGAGTTATTAGGGGGCGCCTGTAACTTACCCCTTTACCCTCTATTACTATTTTCTTTACAACCCGGAACTAGTCTAGTACGTTTTAGCTAATAAGCTACTAGGTAACCGCTTTAAGGCCTTTTTATATTAAGAGCAGTGTAGTATAGTTCTTTGTGCTAGCTACTAAGAGTATTACTTCTTAGTTGGTGCGTAGGGGGTATAATAGTATTATATGTTTTGGTGTCTGTCTTAGCCAGCCATATTTGCATCTTGGGCTATTTACTAGGACACTTACCCAGTAAAGCTAATCTTTTAGTCCTATTATTCCTGTTCTTAAAAGTATTGCTATTATATTTTCTGCCTTTGTTAGGCCTTTTTAGAGCCCTTAAGTATTTACCCCCTATGGCGTTAACCATGCTACGGCTTAGGTTCCTTTTACCTAAGTTAGCCTCTGTACCTTTAACTCCTATATACCTCTCTAGCGTTAGTCCAACCAGTATTATATTACAGTAGATGGTTTCCTAGCATTCCTTTATACTCTACTTTAGCTCCTTTCTCTCTTTTACTATTATCTTTACTAGCCTCTTATATGTCTTCCTTCCTCCTCTATATGGGCCTGGGCCCTAAAGCAGCACTATTCTTCTTCTACTTTTTTTACCTGTTTCTCCAATATATCTTCCCTACTTTAGGGTTGTTGGTTTATTCTCCTATAGGGCACCCTTAGGTCTCTCCATAGTTTATTTAGGCGTGTCTTAATATACTTTATAACATTAGAGTTACGTTTATTTTACGCCCTTTATATTACAGCGGCTTTAATATATAGTTATAAGGGGGGGATATTAGCTTCCTTCTTTAGCAGAGCTATAGCCGTTCGCTTATACCCGCCTGTTATACTCCAAAGGCAGGCTATTTAGACCTTTTAGAGTAGTTTAAGAAGCGATTTAGGGGGGCCTTTTTTAGTTTCTCTAATAGCCCAAACACTGGATTTATATATTATGGTTAGCTGGACAACTACTATATATAATAGGCGTAACCTCTAGAAGTATGGGCCCTATATAGAATTAACAATCCTAGATAATATAATATACTATACTTAGCCCTTATAGGCCGCTTACGCCGTATATACGCTTCACCGGAGCTTGCTGTCTATCTATACTCCTAATACCCTTAGGCCCTAAACTAGTTGACCCCTAAAGCCTTAGATATAGATTATATGCTAAAGATCTACAGATTGTTTGCGTTTTTTTATAAAGTAGATTAGCTAGTATTTCTCTAGTAAAAATTAGACTTTATATTATTTTACCTATTCTATATAGGTGTTATAGGCTTTCTCTAGTATTCTACAATTCTCTGCGGCTATTGGCCCGTATATAATTAGGTTTCTATTATTAACGAAGCCTATCCCCTAGGTCGCCCCTTCCTTAAAGAAGTTAAGCAGGTTACTTATAAAGAAGAGGAAGAGTATAGGTAAAAGGGGTAATCTTTATGGTATTCCTATTATAACTATAATAGGGAGGCTCTAGTATTTGCTAAAGACCAGTAATGTTTCTTTCTAGCCTATAAACCCTTAGATAAATTATATAATCTATTCTAGGAAGCCCTTTGCCCTAAGGATATATAGAAGACGCTTATAGGGCACGTTGTTATAGGCGCCACTAATATCTAGGCTAAGCATTAATACTATAAAGTCCCTTTATATCGCCCATGCAGATTTAATGGTGGTAGTAAGTAGTATAAGTGCTAATAGTGTTAAGCGGTTCTTTCTTGCCCCTATTTAGCTTTATAGTAGTAGGGCGTGTTCCTTAGCTATATCTACTATATAGTCCGCTATTACCCTTTCTAAGATCTTACTAAGGGTGTTTTCTAAGGTAATAGGGTAGTAGCTTTCTAGGACTAAGTAATCTACTTTACCTTCTTTTTATAGGATAACTGTTATTATAGATCTTCCAAGTTATAGGTAGTAGCCTATAGCAAAGTATACTCTAGCTATATCTGTAAGCTAGGGTGCTATAAGTGGTCTATAGGTCTTTAAGGCCTTATTTAGAATCCTATCTAGTCCTAGTGCTATATTATTTAAAAGGCGGCTAATAGTTCTGGCCATTTCCTCTGTTATTATGTCGCTATTAACCTGTAGGCGAGTTACCAGTATTTTACCTATAATATTACTAAGGTCTGCTAGAGCTAATTAGGGGAAGAACCTTTCTATAAGGATCTTTGCCTTCTTATTATTATTATTAGTGGCCTATAATTCCCCTGCTCTTTATAGGGGTAGTAGGTATAGGTCTTCTACTAGGCGCTCTACCTTTTTTTTTTTTACCCATTTCGCTATAGCCTAAAGGCCTTTGTTATAGGGGAGGCTTAAGTTAAAGGTGTGCTTATTTATAAACTATCTCCAGTTATTCCTTACTTCTTTTTTTAGGGTATTCTTTAACTGGTTTCTTATGTCTTTATATTATCTCTTATCTTTAGGGTTATAGCTACTTATATATTTCCTTCTTACTTATTATTAGCTGGCGATAAGAACCGCATATTATATAGACTATGCGTGTTACGCATAGGGGCCCAGTTATAAGACTGGGCAGTGCTTTTTTAGCCTATTTTTAATTGCTGCCTGGATCCTTTCTAGTCTATAGTTAATTTCCTTAGGGGTGGCTAATAAGCCTTGCTTATTTAGTATTAGGTGGATTTCTTCTAGGTCTTAAAGTTGTTATTTAACTATATTAAGGAAATTATTTGTCTTAAGCTTTCTTATTATGTATCTTTTACTATTTAGTTATACTTTAATATCCAAATCTAGCTGTATTTAGATGGGGATGTGGTCTAAAGCAAGTGCCTATTCTTCTTTAAGGTTGCACCTTTTAAGTCTCTAGTATAGGCCTTTATCTATAAATATAAGGTTAATTATACTTCTGGCGGTGCCTTATTGCTATATAGTTACTCTTAGGGGGGTGGCTAGCTTAAGGCCCTAGATGTCTATAACTCTTAGTAAGCACTCTATCTATTATTTAGTAGTAATATAGATACCCCCCCCCCCACTATAGGTAGTAGAGGTTTATATCTCCTAGTAGAATAGACTCTGTGTAACGGAACCTTGTAGCAGGAACTACGGTGGGTTCTATTATTAGGCTAGGTATATAGGTAAGAACAAAACAACAACATAATAACAACTAGTGGAGTAGTTGCCTAATAGATTAACTCCAATTATATTCTAAGATTCACTACAAGGAGAGAACTATCTACGGTAGGGACTGAGGTCCTTTAAATACATAACCGTACTCCTAAAAAATCCTCTCTTGTATATAAGGTACGTGTTATCTATATTAAACATAACGTTCCTTCCGTTTAATATAGTTAATACGTTTAACGCCATATAACCTTAGTTACTATTCCTCATTACATAGTTCCACCAGATCCATCCTAGACTATACCTATATTAACCAACTAGCTTCCTACAACTCTTCTCCAAGTAGTTATAATATTGTACTTAAAGCATCCGTAACACTATCTCCCTCCTCTTTATCTTCGTCCTTAAAGATTCCTAACATCTCCAAGTCGTCCACTAGAGGTATAATGTCTGTTTAATTAGTCTAGTTAATATCCTTACTTATTATGCCTAAAGCTTCTTCTTCTCTTTCCTGGGTTAAGCGTTGCCTTTATACGGTTTCCTCCATACTATTACTAGGCGAGGTGATAGCGATCCCTTACTCTTGTTGCGCTAAAGAGGGGTTAGTATACGTTGCGCTAGCGAGTCCTTCGTCCTAACAACCCTCCTCTTGCTCTAAGTATACTAAAGCAAATATTTAATCGTCCTACGATGTTCACTCTATTTCTAACACTAAGTGTGCGCGTCCTATGACTTTTAACAGTCTTTAAGTTCCCTAAGTAACTTATTATAGGGTCTTATATTTAATCTACCGCTATAAAACTTAACGGTAAGCTAGCCTCCGCACTACTTAAGGTTTAACATACCTTAGAAGAATCCGCACGCGTCCTTAAAGCTTAACGTTTAGCTTATACTTGTCTTTAACATCTTAAACATGTCTATAAGAAGGTCCGTTCTAAGGAATAGAAACTTGTTTAATAGGGTTTGTCTAAGCTGGGTAACAAAAGAACTAGCTTTCCTCCTACGAGGGAAACAACTCTAAGTAGCTTAGCAATTGCTCCTCTTAGGTCCCCCTTAGGTGACTTATTCTTTAGCGATCCTTCTTTATTAATATTACCTAACCTACTTTCTTTTAATACTCCTATACCTTTCCTATAGCGTTTCTTAGGTTGCTTAGTGGTTCCTAGGTAGTCTTACTATAGCCTATCTACTTTACTTTGTACTATGTTTTATTATCCACATCCTTATAACTAATAATCTTTAAAACTTGCTATTTATCTTCCTCTTATCCTCTATACGTGTCTACCTTATAGACTAGTGGCTTAATATTTCCATATGCTGGCTCTAACATTGCGATATGTTATATAGGGTAGATTTTTATTTTGGCTAGTAGGTTTAACTTATACGTAACTAATAAAATTCTTTACTTAATTTCAAAAGGTCCTAGTCTAACATAGTCCAACTTTTTACTTAGTTGTTAACTCTTAAAATTTTTATATAGTAGCTATACTTTATCTCCCTCCTTAAGATCTGGTCCCTTAGATCTCTTAGCATTA